>Ga0247680_1000017_pt1 | contig 123486 bp, 89 predicted proteins | sample CNK21_metaG_FD_182803 | JGI IMG/M metagenome (GOLD analysis project Ga0247680, IMG submission 182803) | Soil microbial communities from Purdue University Martell Research Forest, Indiana, United States - CNK21 | ecosystem: Environmental > Terrestrial > Soil > Temperate forest > Bulk soil...
TTGCCGTCCCACCACCTGGCCAACATCTTCCACGATTGGAAAACAATCGTCGCACAGCTCGCGGAACCCCCGCGCCGCCGTCGACGCTACGCCTATTGTTAAGTTAACGCTTATGGGTGCCGCACCCGTCGTAGTGATTAGCGATCGTTTCTGGCGCAATCGCCTCAACTCCTCTCCGAACGCCTTGGGGCAAATACTTCGTCTGAATGGGCAAATCGCGACCATCGTGGGAATCACGCCGAAGAATTTCAACGGCGCCCTGGCCATCAATCCCTCGGAGTTGTTCGTTCCGATCACCGCTCCCGCCGCGCTCGCTCCGGAGCTAGCCAACGACGTTCTTCATCAACGCAAAGCCAAGGAATTCCTGGCAATGATGTGTCTTGCGCCCGGCGTCACGATTGACTCTGCGGAAGCAGGTCTCGACGCGATCACACGTCGTCTCGACGAGCAGGATTCTTCCTCGCCAGTGCGCACGGACAAAGGCAGACGCGTCACCTTACTTCCCGCGGGCACCAGCGTGCCGATTCCCCGAAAATTGAAGCCCGCGTTGATCGGATTCTTTGTCGCGCTGATGGGCCTGGTGATCACGCTTGCGTGCATGAATCTGGCAAACATGCTGATGGCTCGCGGCGCCAATCGCCGAAAGGAGTTGGCCATTCGCCTGTCGGTCGGTGCCAGCCGTTTCCGGCTTATCCGGCAGATGATGAGCGAAGGCATTTTGCTCTCGCTACTGGGCGGCATTGCAGGATTCGCACTCGCATATGGTCTGGGCGCCTTGAATTCCCACTTCAGGCCGCCCGCAATCGTGCCGACCGAATCCGCTTTTTACCTGGATTGGCACGCAGCCGCCTTCGCCTTCGGCCTGGCGATTGTGTGCGGCATCGGATTCAGCCTCGCACCCGCCCTGCAAGCGACGAAAGCCGACCTGACGCCGGCACTCAAAGAGGGCTCGGCGCTTCAGCTGCCGGGGCACCGGCGCATTGGTCTCCGCAACTTGCTTATGGTCGCCCAGGTTGCAGCATCGCTCATGCTGCTGCTGATGACTGGATTCCTCGTAATGGGAATCAGCAAGTCAAGCAGCATCCAAACCAATTTCGATCCGAACACAATGGTTCTCTTGTCTCTCGATCCGGTGCGTGACGGCTACTCGCCCGAAAAGGCGCACGACCTGTTCGAGAAACTTCCCGAACAGCTCAAAATCGCCGGCCCCGCGCGCAGAATCGCTCTTGCGGCGCAGCCGCCCTTTACGAGCGAACTTGAACCCATCCAACTGTCCGCGGAAGACTCCCCGGGATCCTCACAGGTACTGCAGCCCGTGCTCGAGGAAACTGTGGGCGCGGGCTATTTTGCCACGCTCAACGAGCCGATGCTGGCCGGTCGAGAGTTCGTGGAACCGGATCAGCGAACCCACGCAGACGCATCGAAGACTTTACCCGCCGTGCTCAATGAGAGTGCCGCACGCAGATTCTTCGGAAAAGGGAATGCGCTCGGTAAGCGCGTCAGGGATGACAAGCAGTCCTATGAGGTGGTCGGCGTGGTCCCCGACTTGAAGGATGTACAGGGATTCAGCCAATCCATAATTTATTTGCCGCTGACGTCACGCGATTTTGCGCGGCCGCCGGCCGGGGGCATGAGCATTCTGGTGCGGTCGGATGCCGGACCGGATGCGCTGAGCGGCATTCGCAACGAGATCACTTTGCTTGATCCAAAATTGAGCATCTTCAATGTGCAAACGCTCGCAGCTTACCTGGATCGCAGCCGGTCCGCCTTGCGGTTTTCGATCCAAACCTACGGCGGAATTGGAGTGTTTGGCTTGGTATTGGCCGCCATCGGGCTCGCCGGGATTACGGCCTACTCGGTTGCGCAAAGACGCAAGGAGATCGCCATCCGCACGGCGCTAGGCGCAAGTAGAAGGCAAGTGCTGGGACTCGTGCTGCGCGAAGGCGCGGCTCTGGTAAGCGTCGGAACTGTTCTCGGATTTTTGGGCGCGATCGGGCTGGCAAAAATAGTTTCGGCGCTGGCGAATATGTTTGTCGATGCGCTTCGGGTCGGTACTAACGATCCGCGTTTGCTCATCGGCGCACCCTTGCTGCTGGCAACGGTGGCGATGCTTGCCTGTTACGTGCCGGCGCGCAGAGCGGTCAAAATCGATCCGCTGAAGGCGCTGCGCGAGGAATAGGGCGCTTACCGGCTCATCCCCGGCGTCAGCCACAACATCAGCTCCCGCATTCTGCGCTGTTCATCCGCGCATGCACCCATGGCAGAGCGGCAAGCTGCCAGCGGCGTCGCCGTTCTTCACCCGTCCCACGTAGGTACCGAAGGTCCCGTCCCTGGTGCGCTCCTTGAGAGCGCTGTCAGGCGTACCGTGACGTGTTGGACGCTAGCGACACCTGAGTTAGAAAGAGAAGGTGCAATTATCTGGCGGCCACGGTCAAAGTCGTTTCGATCAAGTCGACGGAATTTCCGCCCACCTTGATTTTGAAGGTCCCCGGTTCGACGACGCGGTGCATATCGCGATTCAGAAATGACAGGTCTTCGAAAGCAAGAGCGAACTCAATAGTCTTCGTTTGTCCTGGATCGAGCGTGATCCTCCGAAAGCCTCGCATTTCTTTGATAGGGCGAGTTATCGAACTGATTTCATCGCGAATGTAGAGCTGAACGACTTCATCTCCGCGAAGCTTGCTTGTGTTAGTAACGCTTACGCTGACGTGCGCCGTGCCTTCGGGACCGATGGTATCGGGCGTTACACGGAGATTTTCGTACTTGAACGTGGAATAGCTCAAGCCCCAGCCAAAGGGATAGAGCGGCTCGGTGGTGCTGCCGAGATACTCGCGCTTTGCCGAGGGCTTCTGGTAGTAGTAATCGGGAAGCTGGCCAACCGAGCGGGGCACTGTAATGGGCAATCTGCCGCCGGGGTTGTAGTCGCCAAACAATACTTCCGCCGCCGCGGTACCACCCTCCTGACCGAGGTACGAGCCGTCAAGAATCGCGCGGACGTTTTCGGCGAGGTATGTAATCGCGTTTGGCCGGCCATGCAGCAGAAGGGCGACGACGAGCTTGTGAGTCGCAAGCATAGCCTTGGCGAGATCGTCTTGATTGCCGAGCAAAGTGAGATCATCGCGGTCGCCCTTGTGCTCGGGAGCCCACGCTTCGCGGGATGTTTGCTCGTTGTCGCCGAGAACGAGAATTATGACGTCAGCTTTCTGCGCGGTCTTGACAGCATCGGCGATGCGCTTGGCATTCAGGGCCGGATCGCCAAGCACAACTTTGTCCGCATTCCAGTCCGGCGGCGTTTCGGTAATTCTGGTGCCCTCGGCGTAGAGAATTTCCGAACCCGAGCCAACGCGATTCTTAATGCCTTGCAAAATGCTGACGCCGCGGCCCGGTTTGTCGCTGTAGCCGCCGAGATGAACCTCGGCCGCGTTCGGTCCGATCACGGCGATGTGCTTGTACTTGGAACCATCCAGGGGCAGAACGTGGTCCTGGTTTTTCAGGAGGATGATGGTTTCGCGCGCGGCTTGGAGCGCGAGCTTTTGGTGGTCGGCGTCATTGGTGATTTTTTCCGCATAATCGGGATCGACGTAGGGATCATCGAAAAGTCCTGCCAGAAACTTTTCGCGGAGAATGTTCGCTACGGCGCGATCGATTGTGGCTTGCGCAACTTTGCCATCCTTCACTTGCTCGATCAGGCTGGGGAAGGCATCTGGAAAAGGCAGCTCGACGTCGACTCCGGACTCCAAAGCAAGTTTGGCTGCGGCTTCCTTGGTTCCGACGATGTGATGAATCCTGATGAGCTCTGTAATACCGAAATAGTCCGACACCAGAACTCCGTTAAAACCCCACTCCTGGCGAAGAATATCGATCAAGAGATGTTTATTGCTGTGCGAAGGAATGCCATCGATTTCGTTGTAAGAAGCCATGACACTCTGCACATGGCCTTCTTTGACGGCGGCTTCAAAAGGTTTCAACCAATATTCCCGAATGACCCGTTCCGAATAATTGCCAGGCGCAACGTTCGTGCCGCCTTCGGGCTGGCCATGGACAGCGAAATGTTTCGCCGTCGCAAGCACATGGGTTTTGTCGATGAATGGTCCGGTACCCTGAAAACCATGGATGGCCGCAACGCCAATGCGTGAAACGAGGTACGGATCTTCGCCGTAGGTTTCTTCCGTGCGGCCCCAGCGTGGGTCGCGCGCGAGATCCAAAACAGGCGCCAAACATTCCTGCGCGCCTCGAGCCCGGACCTCAGCGGCAGTCGCAGAAAACACATCGTGCACCAAGTCCGGATCCCACGTGGACGCCAACCCAATCGCCGATGGATAGGAAGTGCCTTTAGGCGCGGCATGTCCGTGCAGGCATTCTTCGTGGAAAAGAACAGGAATGCCAAGCCGGGTATTTTCTTTAACCCATTTCTGCACCGTGTTGGTGAACGCCGCCATATTGCGCGGATCGCGGCCTTCGCTGGGACGTGACATTTCTCCAATGCCATCCTTCAGTAGGACTGCCGCGTGGTCCGGAAGAAACGTCCCCTTTTCATCTATGAAACGCGATTCAGGGGTCTTCATGAATTGTTGGTTCTCCCAAACGCCTTCGAGCTGTGCGACCTTCTCCTCCAGTGTCATTCGAGAAAGGAGATCGTCGAGGCGCTGCTCAACCGGAAGCTTGGGATTGCGGTAGTCGGAAACTTCCTGCGCCTGCATGGAAAGGAACATCGGGGCGCAAAAGATAACTGCGACCGATGCGGCGAGAGCGAGCCGAGCGGGAGAAAGAAGCCTCATTAAAACCTCCGAGAAAAAATACCGATACTTGCAATCTGAAAAACGGGTGGTACTATAGCACGGCCGTTAACGTACACGGCCATTTTTCCCACCGTTCTGCACGCAAGCTGTATGAAACGCAGTTTCGTCAAGGAACCCACGAATGAGCAGAAATCCGTACGAGCCCCAGAAAGAGCACAAATTCTCGTTTGGCCTTTGGACAGTGGGAAACCGCGGCCGCGATCCGTTTGGAGATTTTGTCCGAGAGACGCTGCCTCCCGACGATATTGTCGCGCTCCTGGCTGAGGTAGGCGCTTGGGGCGTGAACCTCCACGACAACGACCTTGTGCCGATTGATGCAACCCCGCAGGAGCGGGATCGCATAGTGGCGAGTTTCAAAAAGGCTTGCGAGCGGCATTACATCGTGGTTCCGATGGCGACGGTAAATGCTTTCTTCGATCCCGTCTTCAAGGACGGCGCCTATACGTCGAATGATCCTGCCGTCCGTGCCTACGCATTGCAGAAGGTCCTGCGCGCGATGGACCTCGGCGCGGAACTCGGTGCGAAGATTTTTGTGGTTTGGAGCGGCCGCGACGGCGTGGAGTCGGACTCCTGCCGCGATCCGCTCGAAGCCATCAAACGCTATCGGGAAGCGCTCAACTACATGGCCCGCTATTCCGCGGATAGGGGATACGGGTACAAATTCGCGCTAGAAGCAAAGCCGAATGAACCGCGTGCCAACATTTATTTCCCCACGACCGGCCACTATCTGGCTTTCATTAATACGCTCGACGAGAATGAAAAATTTGGAGTGAATCCAGAGGTCGCGCACGAACACATGGCCGGTTTGAATTGCACGCACGCTCTGGCTCTGGCCTGGGATGCCGGCAAACTTTTTCATGTGGATCTGAATGACCAGATGGCCGGCTGCTACGACCAGGACTTTCGTTTCGGTTCCTACAATCTAAAATCGGCATTTTTCATCGTGAAATTCCTGGAAGACGTGGGATATCAGGGTCCGCGGCATTTCGACGCGCACGCCTACCGCACCGAAGACTGCGAAGGCGTGAAGGATTTCGCGCGCGGTTGCATGAGGACCTATCTCATCCTGAAAGAAAAAGCCAAGCTCTGGAACCAAAACAAGCAAATTCAGCAAATTTTGCGGGAGATTCAAACCTCCGGTGCACATTTTCCCGAAATGAAAGCCTATTCCAAAGCGCACGCAACCAAGTTGCTCCAGCACGCTTTCGACCGAAGCGCGCTCGCCAAGAAACCGATTCCTTACGAAAAGTTGGATCAACTCACCGTGGATTTGTTGCTTGGAGTTGAGTAAGGCGTTAGATTTCCCCCACCTCATGTTTCGTCTACGGTCCATCACGATTTGTGGCGCGCTTCTATTTCTGGCGTCCGGGCCGAAGTGCGCCCGCGCCGAGCGAGGCGCAGACGCGTGGCTGCGCTATGCTCTGCTAGAAAAGCAGGCGGCACAAAAGTACGCTACCTTGCCTGCGAGCGTAGTGGTGCTCGGTAATTCCCCTGTGCTTGACTCTGCGAAAGCTGAATTGATTCGCGGCATTCGAGGAATGTTGGGAAGGAAGCTACGCGACGACCAGACTTTGCCAAGAGAGAACGCCATCGTCCTGGGCACGTTCTCCGGTTTGCAACACGTTTCCTCCAATCCCCTCCAGCAAACGGATCTTCGCGATGACGGTTTTCTGCTTTCGACGGAACACGTGCGAGGATTTGAATGCCTCCTTGTGACCGCAAAGACGGATCGCGGCGTTCTCTATGGCGTGTTTGCGTTGCTCAGCAAAATCGCGCTCAACGAAAATGTTTCGGCATTGCACGAAACGCGGCAGCCCTACGCACCCATTCGCTGGACGGACGAGTGGGATAACCTCGATGGCAGTATCGAGCGCGGCTACGCCGGGCGGTCCATATTTTTTGAGAACGGCAATGTCCGCGCGGACTTGACGCGCGCCGGGGCGTACGCTCGTTTGCTCGCTTCCATCGGAATCAACGGATGCGCGATCAACAGCGTCAACGCCAATCCGCGCGTTCTTGAAGACAATTTTCTCCCGCAACTCGCTCGCGTTGCCGATGTGTTTCGTCCTTGGGGCGTCAAGCTGGCAATCTCTGTCGACGTCAGTAGTCCAAAGGTGATCGGCGGTCTGGATACGTTTGATCCCGCGGACCCGCGCGTTGCCGAATGGTGGAGCAGAAAATTTGACGCACTTTACAAGCTGATTCCGGATCTAGGAGGCGTTGTTGTCAAGGCGGATTCGGAAGGCCGCCTCGGTCCAGCCACTTACGGCCGCACGCCTGCCGACGCTGCCAACGTGATCGCGCGCGCGCTTGCGCTTCATCATGGACTCGTTTTTTACCGCGCCTTTGTCTATAACCATCACCTTGACTGGCGCAATCTCAAAAACGATCGCGCGCGAGCCGCCTACGACATCTTTCATCCCCTCGATGGCAAGTTCGACGATAACGTGATCATCCAGATCAAACACGGACCGATTGATTTCCAGGTGCGCGAGCCTGCATCACCTCTCTTCACCGGCCTCGAGAAAACAAACGAAGCCATCGAGCTGCAAGTCACGCAGGAATACACGGGCCAGCAGCGGCATTTGTGTTTTCTTCCGCCGATGTGGAAGGAAGTTCTCGATTTCGATATGCACGCTGCTGAGCATCCCACACCTGTGAAGGATATTGTGGCCGGCAAGACCTTCCATCGTCCCACCGGCGGATTCGTTGCCGTTGTGAACGTCGGCATGGATGCCAACTGGCTGGGCCACCCGCTAGCGATGGCGAATCTCTATGGATTTGGCAGGCTGGCGTGGAATTCAGATCTTTCGCCGGAAGATATCGCGCAGGAATGGACTCGTCTCAGTTTTGGAAACGATCCTGCGGTGGTACAGACCATTTCAAAGATGTTGCTTACGTCCTGGCCCATCTATGAAAGCTACACCGGTCCATTAGGAGCAGGAACACTCACGGATATCCTCGGCAGCCACTACGGTCCTGGAGTCCAGTCATCGGAGCGAAATGGCTGGGGGCAATGGCACCGCGCCGACCACGAAGGAGTCGGCATGGACCGGACGGCCGCGACGGGAACAGGATACGTCGATCAATACCGCGCTCGGGTCACGAAGATGTACGAAGCTTTGAGTACGACCCCGGACAATCTGCTGCTTTTTTTTCATCACGTCCCATACACCTACGTTTTGCACTCGGGAAAATCTGTACTCCAGTACATCTACGATTCGCACTACGCAGGCGCAGAGGCCGCCGCAAATCTCGTCGAGCAATGGAAATCATTGCAAGGCCATGTAGATGATGATCGCTATGCGCAAGTGTTGAACCGCCTCGAGTATCAGGCCGGCCATGCCATTGTCTGGCGCGACGCAATTTGCACTTGGTTTTTCCGTATTTCCGGCATCTCCGATCAACGAGGCCGAGTTGGACATTATCCCGGCCGCATGGAAGCCGAAGCGATGCAGTTGCAAGGCTACGCGCCCTTCGATGTAGTTCCGCCAGAGGACGCTTCCAGCGGGAAGGCTGTCGAATGCGCCTCCCCATCGCAAAAATGCTCCGCAACATTTCCCTTCAATGGCACCGCAGGTTGGTACGAATTGGATGTCGAGTATTTCGACCAGAACAACGGCAAGTCCAAGTTCCGCGTCCTGGTCGACGATCAACCAGTCGATGAATGGCTCGCCGACGATACTTTGCCCGCCACGAAACCAAACGCCGATTCCTCCACGCGCCGCCGCATCACCGGCCTAGCCCTTCGCCCCGGCGACACCATCCGCATCGAAGGCGTTCCCGATGGCGATGAGCACTCCGCGCTGGACTATATCGAAATCCACTCTTCGCCCGAATGAACAACCGGGTCGAAGCTAACTCTGCCTAAGCGTTCCTAATCCAATTCTAGCGTTTGCGGATTTTGATATCGTCGTACACGATGATGGAGAGCACCACAAGAACCCACACGGGGAAGACGCCCATTCCGGGAATGGCTTCCGCAATCAAGCCCGGCAAAATCGCCCATCGGCGGCCAAGGATCAGAAACAGGAGTACCGCCGTTACCAAGTCAATCAGCCATTCCATGGGCGGGGCAAACACCGTCCAGAAGGATAGAAAATCGGAGACGGCCGCGACCAGGAAAGCAAAGGCCTGCCGCTTGCGTGAAGGACGCTGCACCGGAGTCAGCACCTCTGTAGGTGTCAGAATGATTGGCTGATTGGGCGGCGTTGTCATGGCTTGGTGGCAGTTTTCAAACCCTTGTTAAATGATCCTGTCACGGGTGTGGGCCAACCGCAAGCCATCACCGCCGACGTCGTTTATCGGTTGCGCAACTCTTGGAGATTCCGTCGTGCGGACTTCTTTGGCAGTGGCTACTGAGTGCGCGATAGGAACGAATGCGGGCAGTGAGCTTCGGCTTGTTCTACACTGAAGTTGTTGGCCAAATAGATGACGATCGACGATACACCACTCGCCAACGAACCAGCACCTCGCGATACGCGAGGCAGCTCACGCAGCGTCTACTCCTGGGTTCTTGGATCCTTACTTGGCGCGGTCCTTACAGTTATTTTGCTGGGAGCCGTGGTCTGGTTCTCGACCGGGCTCGGACTATTTCACCTGATCAGTGATTTGCGCGGAGGGCGCACGCAGATTAACGTCGATCAGCCGACCGTGGTTCATCAAATTCAACAACTTCAGCGGCTGGAAACTGTCAGCTATACGATGGATAAGATTATTTCGGGTGAGCACGACAACGCGTACCTGCCGAAATTTCTGGCGGGTGACCGTCTACTGCTGGTGGTGCATGGAGAAGTGGTTGGAGGCATCAATCTCGCGGGTTTGCAGCCAAGCGACGTCGTCGTACAGGGGCAGAAAGTGTCGATTCACCTGCCCGCAGCGGAAGTCTTGAGCACACGAATCGATAATGCGAGGACGAGAGTATATTCTCGCGACACCGGTCTTTTCTCTTCCCCTGACCCCAATCTCGAAAGCGAAGTGCGCGAAGAGGCTGAACGGCAGCTGCGGCAGGCCGCGTTGCAGGATGGCATCCTCAAGATCGCTGCCGACAACGCGCGAAGCACGATTTCGAGCATGTTGAAGGGCTTTGGGTTCCTCGAAGTGGATACTCGGTAGGTTAGTTGCAGAGCTTCCCTGAAAACATCTGCTCTCGAAGCGCCTATCGGCGCCGTCCGACTACTGATAGGGATTTCTTACGCTTGCAAAACGCTACGGCTCTTGAGTGCAGGCTCACTCGATTTAGAATCCGTCTGCCGCATTTCGCGGAAGAGATGCAGGTTTGAAGACATCACGACTCCAGGACTCAGATGCACCGCTGGGGGCAAGTGAACTTTGTTGGTGAGATTGTCGGCGATTAGCCGCACGGCAATCTGGCCCTGCCTGTAAGGATGCTGATAAATCGAAGCCGTAATGATCCCTTTCTCAAAGTAAGGGGCCATTTCCGCGAAGAGGTCCGTGGTGATCAACTTCACTTTTCCCTCGAAACCCTGTTCTCCGAGGGCACGGCACACCGGAAGACTGTTGACCGTGTTCACATAGATTCCATCGAGGTCGAGAAAACGCCGCAGCAGATCTGAAGTTTTTTGAAAGCTCTCTTCTACATCCTCATGTCCTTCAATCACACTAGCGATTTTCCCTCCACGGCAGTGCCCCAGAAAGCCCGCCGAGAAGCCGTCCGTCTTCTTTCGATGATCTTCAGTTGAGAGCATCCCGGCCACCACCGCTACTTTGGAGCCCGGAGCAACAAACTTCCCCATCAATTCACCCGCGAGGCGGCCGTTCAAATACGGTTCCACACAGACAATGCTCGAGCGGCGGCTCTCCGGAGCATCCGTGGAAACACAGACTACGCGCAGGCCTTTATCTTCCGCTTCGTCGATGAGGGGCGTAAGCGCCTTCGGGTTTCCCGCGGTGAGAATAATTCCATGTACGCCGCTTTCCACTAATTCCTTGAAAGCCTCAATATCCCCTTCCCCAAGACTTTGCACGGGACGGTTCACAAACTCGACTCCGAGTTGCTCCAGCCGCCGCGCCTCGTCCAACACGCCGCCCCAAAGCTGATCGTAGAAAAAGTGGATTTCCTTGGGAATGCAAACCCCGATGCGGACACCGGCTTTCGCAACCGAAAGTGCGCGAGCTGCGAGATTTGGCGAATAACCAATTTGTTGCGCGATTTGCAGAATCCGTTTGCGAGTGGATTCCTTAATCCCACCTCGCCCGTGCAGAGCGCGATCCACGGTTCCGATAGAAACATTCGCCATCTCGGCGATTCGATGGATTCCGTGCTTTTCCTTGCTCATCTAGCGCACTCCGCCATCCCACTTACTTTCCACAACGCGCTCCTTTGGATTATTCTGCCCTTCACCCACACAATAAGACTTTGAGTTCTCGCGAAAGTCGCCGATTGGATTCAGCAGTCCCGAGCCCCCATCATGAACCGTAACCCCTTCAAAGCAAATTTAGGAGATGAGTCGCACGGCCCGCGTACGTTAACACGATTTAATGCGATAAAAGAAAGAAACAATCGGCTTCCACGATTTGTGTCGGAGAATTGCGTGCTTGCGCTGCTTAGTGGATTGGGGAGTACAATCACGCCCGGCCTCACGATTTCGACGATCGCACAAGGTTGGACGCGTCCCGGGCTTTGGCAGTCATTGATGAGCATCCATTTATCAGTACCGAATTTCAACTAAGGAGACCACGAATGCGACCTGTCTCGCGGCGTAAATTTCTGCAGAAAGCATCCGGAGCGGGCATCGTCCTTGGCGCGAACTTTGCCGTCGGGCGGAGCTTGCTCGGTCAAGCTTCGCCGAACTCAGTAAAGCCGGTTCGAATTTACGCCGACACTCGCCGCACCATCGCCCCCATCAAGCGAGAGCTCTTTGGTTCGTTCCTGGAGCAACTGGGCCGAGCGATTTACGAAGGCATCTACGATCCGCCATCGAAACTCTCGGACAACAACGGCTATCGCAAGGATGTCATCGAGGAAATCCGCAAACTTGGGGTTCCCATCATTCGTTATCCCGGCGGAAATTTTGTCTCCGGCTACAACTGGCTCGATGGCATTGGTCCCAAAGCAAATCGCCAGAAAGTGCTGGACAAAGCCTGGAATACCGTCAATTCCAATGAATTTGGAACGGATGAGTTTCTTGCGTGGTGCCGTCTCGTCGGCACAGAGCCGCTACTCGCCGTTAATTTAGGCACCGGGACCGCGGAGGAAGCTGCTGCGCTGGTTGAGTATTGCAACGTGGAGAAAGGAACGCGATGGAGCGATCTCCGGCGAAAGAACGGCATCGCCGACGCTTACAAAGTTCAACACTGGTGCCTCGGAAATGAAATGGACGGCCCCTGGCAGATCGGCCACATGACGGCCACCGAGTATGGTCTAAAGGCGGAAGACGCCGCGCGACAGATGCGCTACGTCGATCCGGCGCTAAAGCTCGTGGCCTGCGGGTCCAGCGGCCCGGGAATGCCCACTTATCTCGAATGGGACCGCGAGGTGCTCGAGCAATGTTACGACTACGTGGATGCAATTTCCCTCCATCGCTATTTCAACAATGCCGAAGATACGGGCGGAGATAGCTCCAAGTTCTTGGCCATGAACTTGAGCATGGAGCGCCAAATCGACGAAGTGGCTGCGGTGTGCGATGTGGTCCGCGGACACAAGCGCTCTTCGAAAAAGCTATGGCTAAGCTTCGACGAATGGAATGTCTGGTACCGCGCGCGGACAGGTGCCGCGGTTAACGGCGGAAAGCAAACGGCACCCCATCTCCTCGAGGAAGTCTACAACCTTGAGGATGCCCTGCTCGTCGGTGGCCTTCTCAACGCGCTGATTCGCAAGGCGGACCGCGTGAAACTTGCCTGCCTTGCGCAACTCGTGAATGTAATTGCTCCCATTATGACCAATGAAAATGGTCTGGTGCAGCAAACCACTTACTATCCTTACAGCTGGGCGCTGGAATTTGCTCGCGGCGCGGCGCTTGATCTTTTGGTGCAATCACCGGCTTATGACGTTCCCCGTTTAGGTGATGTCCCATACGTCGACGTAGCCGGAACTCTACAGGAAGAATCTGGAAAAATAGCGCTTTTTCTTCTTAACCGCGATTTGGCGAAGCCTCGCCAAGTGGAAATCGTCTGGGAAGGCTCATCTCCTCGCGCCGGTGAAGCGATTGTCCTCACGGGAACTGACCTAAAGGCTGCAAACACATTTGAAGCTCCCGCGCGAGTGACGCCCCAAAAAGGCGAAAAACTTTTGAACACAGCTGGACGTTCGAGCCTCGAATTGCCGCCGCGCTCGTACACGGTGGTGCAATGGACCGCCTAGGCCGCGCATGAGCGTCCATTCTAAATCCACTGCATCGTGGCGCTGCCCGAGGCCTCCTGCTATCATCTCTTCAGGGAAGTGGCTTATGCAGCGACGGTCCGCACTCGTGTTGTTCTCTCTGCTGTTCTTAATCCCCTCCATCTGTTTTAGCCAAGGACCGATGAGGAAATCCCTCTCAGGCTACATTCGTGAGGAAGGCTCGGGCCATCTCATCATCGGGGCCCGCATCGAACTGCAAAATGCCATGGGTACTCCGATTGGGTCAGCATACTCGGATGGTAACGGCGCGTATGAATTTGACGATATCGGCGGCGGTGATTGCTATGTTCTCGTGCAACACGATGGGTACGACTCGTTCCGCCAGTTCGTTCGGCCGGATGGCTCGGGTCATGTGTACAAAGATGTGTTCCTGCGGCCGGTGAATGCTGACTCCAATCCTAAATCCATAAATCCAGTTTCTGAGCACCAATTGAGTATTCCCCGAAAAGCTCGGGAGTCGTTCGACAATGGGATTCAACTCATCGTTGAAAAATCAGACTACCGAGGCGCCGTGGCTCAATTTGCCAAGGCCATCGCCAAGTATCCCTCCTACTACGAAGCGTTTGCAGCGATGGGGCTGGCACAGGAAAAAATGGGCGACGCGAAAGGGGCTGAGGAGGCACTCCGAAAATCGGTTGAGCTGAGCGCGGAAAAGTATCCGCAGGCGATGATCGACCTTGCGTCTATGTTAAATGGCCAGAAGCGTTTCTTAGAGGCCGAGCCTCTTCTCCGTAAAGTCATTGCTCTCGATGCTTCAACCTGGCGCGGCCCGTTTGAGTTGGCCGTTGCATTGAGTGGTCAAAATCGGTTCAGCGAAGCTCTTACAAGCGCATCCGCGGCTCGCGATCTGAAACCGGAAAATCCTCAAGTCTATTTGCTGCTTTATAATCTTCACATCCATTTGGATGATTTCAAAGCTGCACTGAGCGACACCGAGAACTACCTCAAACTCACGCCCGATGGCGCCACCGCTGACCGCGTTCGCCGCATGCAGGAACAAGTTCGAAAAGCGCTGCAAACCTCCGGGAGCGGTCGCGTACCGTCCTCCGAAGCCGCTCCTGTTACACCACACGCGGAGTCCCCCGTTGACGCCGTCTCCTCCGCCCCGGGAGCGCCTTCTAATTTCACTCCTGTTGATGTGCCCGACATGGCGCCGGCTCCTGCACGTACCGACGACCCTGCGAATGTCGCTGCATCGGTTCAAGCGACGGCGCCTGCGGCTTCGCTCGTCGGTCCGCCACTTGCCCCCGCCCCACCCGTCCGGGTTACCGCTGGCACAAATGCTCCTGCTCAACCGAACACCGCTGCTCCTCCCGAACGAAACCTCGCGAACCTTTCGCGCATGGACGAGAGCGTGTCGGAGGTCTCAGTGGATGTTCCTTGCCCTCTCCCTTTGATTTTGCAGGGGGCGGGGCGGCGCGCTGAACAGCTTTTGAGCACGCTACAAAAATTTGACGCCTCCGAGCGCGTCGAACACTACAAACTGAATGCCGCGGGAGTGCCGGGCTCCGCGGACGTCCGCAATTTTGAATACGTCGTTTCCGTATCACATGATTCGCAGGGCGGATTTCAATTGCAGGAATACCGCAACGGCGGCATCGTCCGCGCGCAACAGTTCCCATCAGGAATCATCACCGCAAACCTTTCCGAACATGGCCTCATCTTCCATCCGTTGCTCGCGACTGGATTCCATTTCACGTGTGAGGGGCTCGGAGAGTGGAAAGGACATCCAACGTGGCTGGTTCATTTCGAAGAAAAACCGAACCAGATCAACCCGTTCCGCTGGTATGTCATCGAGGGGTTCCGCTATCCAGTCCGGCTGACTGGTCGCGCATGGATCGACGCACGCACTGATCAAGTGGTTCGGCTCGAATCTGATTTACTTAAACCGGTCGAGAAAATCCACCTTACGCGTGAACACATCTCGATTGAGTACGCATCGGTTCACTTTCGCACGCGCAACGAGCAGCTTTGGCTCCCGCAATCGGCCGATCTTTATGTCGAATTGGGCGGACACCGCTTCTACCGCCGCCATACGTTCACCAATTTCAAGATTTTTTCCACGGATGCCACACAGGAAATCCGTGCGCCTCGGGAGTCCTATTGCTTCACGAACACAACCGACCTGCTGATCTCCGGAGTCCTGAACGCAACGCCTGTCTCGGAAAAAGCTTTCCAACCATCATCCGTAACGTTGACCATCCCTGCAAAGAGTACAGTGTGCGTAACCGTCGGGACAGGTAAGGACGTGAATATCCCTGTCGAGTCAGTCGCGTCTGCCACGTTTACGCACGATGGCCCTCCCGGGTCGGTGGAGGCGGCCGCTTCCCTCCCGAATAACATCGCTTTAGAAGTCATACCCAACAGCCACGTTCCAGTCAGTCAGAACCCTTGAACGTTTTTCTGTTTCGAAGGCTGAAGTTCGAAGGCTGAAGCTTGATGCTCCGATGTCTTCATCGCGGTTTGTTTCGCTCGACTTCATCCTTTCCCTCAACGATTGTAAGAATGCGATCGACCCCCGGCGGTATGCTTTTTTGTCTTGCCCCGCTTGGCCAATAAATCTCAATCGAACTTGCCGCAGTAGCTTTGCCCAACCCAAAGTGGATGCGTTGATCCGAGCTCGAACCATAGGATCCGCCGCTAAATACTTCTCCTCGCTGGCGAACTCCGCCTGCTGTCAGAAATACTTTTGCTCCGTTAGCATCGCGCGGACTCTTCGGCCCGCCGATGAGCTTTAGCTCCATCCAATGATTCCCGGTCTTTAGCACATTTCGCAGCAATGTGGGTGTTGAATCGATGTTATTGATCACGACATCGATCACGCCGTCGTTGAAAATATCGCCGAATGCCGCGCCCCGGGCAGTAATCACGTCCGCAAGTCCACTCCCCGTGGCCGCGGGCACCTCTTGGAACTTCTTTCCGTCGACGTTTCGGAAAAGCTGGGGGCGTTCAGCCCAAGTTGTGCCCCAATCTTGCTTGTCCACCTCCGGATACACGTGCCCATTGGCGATAAAAAGATCGAGCCAGCCATCATTGTCGTAGTCCAGAAAGCCCGTTCCCCAGGATAGAAATGGAGTAGTCGGACCGGCAAGCCCCGCCACATAGGTAACGTCAGAAAAGCTTCCTTGTCCATCATTTCGGTAAAGTGTCTTGTAGTCGTCGGAAAACGTGGTGGTAAACAGATCGATTCTGCCGCTGTGCTGGTAATCACCGATCGCGATCCCCATGGATGCCTGCTCGCGTCCGTCCTCGCTAAGCGCGAATCCCGAGGCATAGCTGTCGTCTTCAAAGGTGCCGTTGTGCTTGTTGCGATAGAGATAGTTCGGCGTGGAATCATTTGCCACCAGCAGGTCCACCCACCCGTCGTCATCTACGTCCACGAATGCCGAAGCCAGGCCGTAGTAGCGGTTCGGGTCGGAAACGCCGGCTTTAACACTGACGTCGGTGAACGTTCCATCGCCATTGTTGTGAAACAGGTGGTCGCTCTCCCCCGGCAAACCTCGAGGCCCGCACATCACGGCAATCCCGCGAAATTGACAGAAATTTGGTGGAATGCCGCCCTGTCCCGCAATCGGAGGATTCTGCACGTCGTACTTCACATAGCCCGGTACGAATAAATCCAGCAATCCGTCGTGATCGTAATCGCCCCACGTGGGGCCAGCCGACCAGCCGCCGAGTGCCACGCCCGCTTTCTCAGCGACATCGGTAAAAGTGCCGTCATGGTTGTTGTGATAAAGACGGTTTTTGCCAAAGTTCGCCACGTAAATATCCGGCCAACCGTCGTTGTCATAGTCGCCCACGGCTACGCCAAACCCCCAGCGCTCGTTAGCCACATCCGCCTTGTCCGTGACGTCCGTAAAGGTGCCGTCATGATTGTTGCGGAAGAGCATGGCCTGCGGCGGAGCTTCCTTCTCCTTTAGCGCCGCTTCGGTGGAACCATTCAACAGATAGATGTCAAGCCACCCGTCGTTGTCGTAGTCCAGCAACGCGACGCCGGAGCCGATGGTTTCAAGGATCGTCTTTTTCTCCGGACTTCCGGACCGATGCAGGAACTTCTCAAGACCAGCTTGCTTGGTGATGTCGCTGAACACAACGGTTGCACCGTCGACAAATCCGCCGGCTGTGATTGGCCGGGAAAGTGAGTCCTTCACCGCGGGATGCGCGCCGCCCGTCGCAACTCCCATCCCTGTAGAAGCTTGCTTTGGCTGCTGGCCCGTTGAACCACGCGCCAGGAAAAAGGCGGATAGAGCAATCGTGCTCATCCCCGCTGCTAGGATTAGCACGGAGCGGCGAGCTTTTCCCTGCCTCGGATGTAAAAAAGTCATCAACAAATCCTTTATCGACTCCAAACTTGGACTCACTTGCGGAGCTTCGTTCTTTTGTGACCTACGAGTAGGCAGGCCCGTGCGTTCAGACGACTACTAACAGTACCAAAACCCGCCTCGCGGTTCACTGCCCCCCGGTTCCCCGGAAGTCTGCAGAAGAGTAAGCATCAGGGCCTCAGCTACTACAAATCAAAAAAAGTGCTTGACAAGTAGATGGACCAATGAAAAGCTCCGTTTACGTTAACGGCGTTTCCAATCGCCGTGGGGTGTGGAGGCATGACTATGCGTGTTTCGTTACCGTCTGCTAAGAATATCGTTTTTGTGGTTAATCCTTTTGGGCTCCGCTTTCTATTCGTTCTTTTAGTTGCCCTGATTGGTTTTTCTTTTTCGACATTCGCTCAACAAACCACGATTGTCGGCACTGTTACAGACCCTTCGGGCGCCGTTGTCCCTAATGTGGCTGTCACTATCACGAATACCGATACGGGCTTGAGTCGCACGTATCCGACAAATGACGCCGGCCAATACGTCGCGCCGGATCTCCAGATTGGCCACTACAACATCAAAGCAACTGCTGCTGGATTCAAGGTAGCTGAACAGAAGAGCGTTGTGCTGAACGTTGGAGACCGAGTTCGCGTCGATTTCCAAATGCAAATGGGCGCAGCGCAGGAAACGGTCACGGTCGAAGCTAACGTCGTGCGTGTTCAGACTGATTCTGGCGAAGTCAGCAACCTTATTACCGGCCAACAACTGTCACAGCTCGCCGTGAACGGGCGCGGCATCTACCAACTTGCCGCTTTGGCGCCTGGCGCTTCAAGTCGAATCAATCCTTCCGCACCGAACACTCCGGTAGGCGGAGACGCTGGCGTGGAATTCAACGGGATGCGCCAGAACCACAACATCTACTTGCTCGATGGCGGCGAGAATGACGACCGCGGCGGCGCTGGCGGCATGAGCATCGCGCCTTCCTCTGACTCCATCGCTGAGTTCCGCGCTCTCACATCCAACTACAGTGCCGACTATGGCCTCTCATCGGCCGCCACCATGACCATGGTTCTAAAGTCCGGGACGACCAAGTTGCATGCCTCCGCCTGGGAGTTCAACCGCAACGATGCCCTCGACGCGCGCAACTTCTTCAATCCTCCGCCTCAAAAGGTTGCGGAGCTACGCGTAAACGTATTCGGCTTTAACGTCGGTGGCCCAGTAACTTTCGGCAAGCTTTACAATCCCAACAGAAACAAGACCTTCTTCTTCTACAACATGGAGTGGCGCAAGTACATTAACGGCGGACTCACCAACCAGACTGTTCCCGACCCCGCTTCCTACGGTGGTAATTTCAGCTCTAACCCCGCCGTGATCAATGTCCCAAGCATCGCACAAGTTGCCCCTTCCGTGCTGTTTGGAAAGTCAACCGATACGACCGGTTGCAAGGGGGTTGTTCCGGCGGGAGTTGTCCAGGGATCGCCGTTTCCGGGCAACATTATTCCGGCATGTATGATCTCTCCGAACGCGACGGCTTTGCTCACCGCTGGAATTTTCCCCAAGGCCAATGCCGTAGATTCTAACGGACGTCCCACATTTATCGGTGGCAACAACTCTCCCACGAATTTGAAGGAAGAGATCGTCCGCATCGATCACAACTTCAGCAGTAAGTTCTCTGTGTTCGGCCACTACATCGCCGAACAGGTCTCGCAGGGATTCGGGATCAGCCAGTGGAGCGGCGCCAATGTTCCGACTGTCGGCGACACGTTCGGCAATCCGTCGTACAGCGCCGTTATCCACACCACATATTCAATCAGCCCAACTCTGATTAACGAGGCGGCTTTCAACTACAACGGTAACCGTATCAACATCATTCCATTTGCGGGTTCGGGCCTGGGCAGCTTGGCGCTTCCGACTGGGTACGTCTCCACGAATTCAAGACTCTTCACCGGCCCGAACAATTCGGACCGCATCCCGAATATCGATTTGAACGGGGGAATTAACTCCCATTTCGAAATTTCCAGCTGGCCTTGGCGCAACAAGGCGGACGATTACCAAGTCCGCGACGACATATCCCTTACCAAGGGAGCGCATCAGCTCAAGTTCGGAGCTAGCTGGGCCATTTACAAGAAAGTCCAGGACCTGTTCGGCACGACGCAGGGGTCCTTCAACTTCGACGGCACGTTTACCACAGCTCCGTGTCCGCCGGTCAATCCACCAGCGGGTTGTGGCAAATCCAAGGCTGGCAACGATCTAGCCGATTTCCTCCTCGGCACCGCCAAGAGTTACAACGAACTTGCCGTGCAGGATCAGGGCTACTGGAACAACGTTTCTTGGGCGATTTACGCTCAGGATAACTGGCGCGTAAACCGTCGGCTCACTTTGAACCTCGGCCTGCGCTGGGACGGCGTGCCGCATACCTACGAAGCCAACAACCGCATGGGCAACTTCTACCCATCTCTGTACAACTCGGCCAACGCGGCTACTTTCGATACCGCCCATAACATCTGCAGCGGACCCGCGGATCCCGGCTGCACTGCAATCAGTCCCGGCCTTGGTACCAGCCCGAATTCGATTCTTGCAGGTACTCAACTGTACCTCAACGGAATCGGCATCCCGGGCCAGAACGGTATCCCCAAGGGTCTAGTGAATAATCACTGGGCCGCGTTCGGTCCTCGCATCGGCTTTGCCTACGACCTGACGGGCAACAGTAAGACCGTTATCCGCGGCGGCTTCGGCGCGATGTACGAGCGCATCCAGGGCAACGACATGTACAATGCCGGCCCCAATATCCCATTCAGCTTGGGTGTCACTCTCAACAGCGTCACCTTGGTGAACCCGGGCATCGCACTCGCCAGCGGTAATGCAGCTACCCGTCCGATCAATGCCGCGGATATCACCGGTCTTGCCATCGACAACTATAAGTTGCCGGTCAGCTACCAGTGGAGCGTCGGCGTGCAGCATTCCCTCAGCGCCAAGTCGGTGTTATCGGTTTCCTATGTTGGCAACCAGAACCGCCATCAGAACGATTACACCGAGTACAATCTGCCTGACCCGAGTGCGCTTCCTGCGCTCATCGGTGGCGCTAACTACAGCTCGCAGCCAACCCTGCCCTTTAAGGGTTTCCACTCCATCCGCATGGCCTCCAATGAGGCCAACGGCCACTACAACGCCCTGCAGGTGGATTTGAACTCGCAGGTCGGCCATGACCTTCAACTGCGGGCCTACTACACACTTTCGCGCACAATCGATCCCACGACTGCCGGCAATGGCGGCGGAGATCTCGGCAACGTTGCGAATCCCTATATTGGATGGCGCTACGATGTCGGGCCGAGCGGCTATGACCGAACGCACATTGCAGCCATCAATTTCATATACGACATCCCGGTTTTCCGGAACAACCAGAGCCGCCTTGTAAAGACCGCTCTTGGTGGCTGGCAAATCTCCGGTATTGTGTCTGCAGGCTCAGGTCTGCCGCTCAACATCGGTCTCAGCGGCAACCAGAGCGGCAATGGCCTTCCCAATGCTGCGAACCGTCCAAACCTGACCGGCTCCATCTCGTATCCACACACGGTTGCCCAGTGGTTCGATACGTCTGCCTTTACTGCACCAGCGGTCGGCGCCTTTGGCACCCTCGGCCACAATGCTCTTCGGGGACCTGGTTTCGATAACTGGAACCTCTCTCTCTTCAAGAGCTTTCTGCTCAGCGAATCATACGGCAGCCGTCTGGAGTTCCGTGTGGAGAGCTTTAACACGTGGAATCACACACAATTCAATGGTGTGAGCACCAACCTTGGCGACAGTAAGTTCGGACAACTAACTTCTGCCGCCGATCCCAGAATCTTCCAGCTCGGTGCGAAGATTTACTTCTAATCACCCCGGAAGCAGCACCCCCGCCCCGCTCGCACGCACTGCGAGCGGGGCATTTTCTTTTTCAAGGAGACTGTTCATCTCCGGAGCGGTCTCAATTGCTTGCCCGAGCGCGAAAGCACTGCGCTATCATTGACGCGTGAGCTCTTTGTTTCATCGCGCCACTCTTCTGCTTCGAACTCGCTGGCCTGCGCTACGGCCACGAAGCTATGATTTCCACATTTCTAGCGTTCTTTTCACGCTGGCGGCACTCGGACTGTTTTGGCCAGCGTGTGTTGCCGCGCAACCCCCCGCCCCCAGCCCCTCCGAAGCAATCGCTCTTGAACAGCAAGGCAAACTGGAGGAAGCGGCACAAGTCTGGCAAGCCGTGGTCAAGCGCAATCCCCGCGATGCCGCAGCCTTCGCCAGCTTGGGAGTGGTCTTCTCGAAACAACAAAAATATCCGCAAGCTGCGTCCGCTTACAGAAAAGCTCTAGCACTTGACCCCAAGCTCCCAGGAATTCCGTTAAATCTCGGTCTCGCGGAATTCAAGCAGGGGCGCTTCGAAGCAGCCGTCGCCCCTCTTGGCGTCGCTCTGGCCGTCCAGCCGGGCAATCTGCAGGCACGCGCGCTGCTGGGTATGAGCTATTACGGTGCGAAACGCTTTGCGGAAGCGGCCAAGCAGCTTTCGCTTGCTGCCAGCGCCGATCCAGAAAATCTCCAGTTGAGGCAAGTCCTCGCGCAAAGCTGTTTGTGGGCCAAACAATTCGACTGCGCTCTCGAGGAATTCCGCCAGATCCAGCAGCGCGATCCGAATTCAGCGGCGGCCCACGTGCTTATGGGAGAGGCTCTGGACGGTTTGGAAAGGACTCCGGAAGCCATTGCCGAGTTCCAGTTGGCCGTAGCAGCCGCTCCGCAAGAACCCAACGTGCATTTTGGTCTTGGCTACCTGTATTGGAAACTGAAGCAATACGACGAGGCAGAAGCGGAATTCAAGTCCGAACTGACAGTCGACGCGAATCACGCGCAAGCCCTGGCGTATCTCGGCGACATCGCCATGAAGAAAAACGATCCGGGCTCAGCCGTGCCCCTCCTCCAGAAAGCCGTACAAGCGCGGAATGACATTCGCATCGCACATCTCGACCTCGGTGCGATTCTTGCCCAACAAGGCCGCAATCAGGAGGCGATAGCGTCGCTCAAACGCGCAATGGAACTGGATCCCGAACAACCAGACGCTCACTTCCGCCTTGGCCGCGTCTATCAGGCCATGGGCAATCAAGCCGCCGCCGAGAAGGAATTCGCCAAAGTCCGCGAACTCCACAACAAGTCAGAAGAAGACGTTGCACGCAAAATGTCCGCCGCTCCGCCCCCACTGGAGCACTAGCGTTTCCAGTACAGGATCGTTTGTGCTTATTTCTTCTTGTGCTAGAGTTCCCCGCATCATGAGAAAACTCCACGCACTTTTTGCTTTTGCAAGTTTCTTGATACCTGGCATTTTTGCCTCCGGTGAATTGCGCGCACAAGCCAGTCGCGGCGTCACTCCGGAAGACTATTTCTCTTTCAAGTTCATTAGCGATCCGCACATTTCGCCGGACGGCAAAGTGGTCGCTTATGTTCTGACAGTGATCGATCAGAAGAAAAACCGCCGCGAATCCGCGATCTGGGTTGTTCCCGCCGACGGTTCAGCCGCGCCGCGCCGGCTGAGCGCCGTAGGTTTCAGTTCGAACTCTCCTCGCTGGAGTCCGGATGGGAAGACGCTCGCCTTTCTTTCGGCGCGCGCACCGGAATCTTCCTCCGGCGAAAAACCAAAGCCTCAGATTTATCTGCTCTCCATTTCCGGCGGTGGTGAGGCCACGGCTCTTACAAAATCAAAGAACGGAGTCCAGACTTACCAATGGTCACCCGAGGGCTCGCGCATCGCTGTTGTCAGCTCCTCCGGCCCGATGGACGGAATCTCAACCGCTGATCGCAAGAGCGACGTGCGGCATTACACGCACATCCGGTACAAATTTAATGACTCGGGTTGGTTTGACGACAAGCGCCGGCATTTGTGGGTCGTTAGCGTGCCGGGTGGAGAGGCCAAACAAATCACGGAGGGGCAGGACTGGAATGACACCGATCCCCAATGGTCTCCCGATGGTACGCGCATTGCCTTTGTTTCCGATCGCACTGGCAAGGCCTACGACGACAGCCACAACACGGACATCTGGGTGATTCCGGCGGCAGGTGGAAATCTCACCAAGATTTCCGATCACGCCTTTGAGGACGAGAATCCGCGCTGGTCACCCGACGGGAAGCAGATCCTATTCGCTGGGCAGACGGCAGCTCACCAGTTTCCCAAGCTGTATCTTGCGGCCGCTTCCGGCGGTGCAGCTTCGCAACTCGCCGTCAAGGACCTCGATCTGATCCCTGCGGATCTGCACTGGCCGGCGCCCGGCTCGATTCTTTTCACGGCCGGCGTAAAGGGCGAAACCCACATCCTTCGCGCGGATCCCGCTGCCCACACTTTCATTGCCGTGACTTCCGGTCCGCGCGGAATTCACGCTCTCGATGTAAGCAAAGGCACGGGGAAAATGGCCTATCTCGCGGATGACTTCCAGCACATGGACGACCTTTACGTAGCGAATCTCGACGGTTCCGATGAACGCCAGCTGACTCATGTCAACAGCGACCTGTGGGCGCAGCTCGACCTTCAGCCAGTCGAGCGCTTACCGTACAGGAGTACCGACGGCTGGGCCGTAGATGGATTCTTCGTCAAACCGATGGGCTGGCAGCCCGGCAAAAAATATCCCATGGTGCTGGTGATTCATGGCGGTCCGGAAGGCATGTTCGGCGTCGACTGGTATCACGAATTCCAAGTGTACGCCGCGAAGGGCTGGGCTGTTTTCTTCTGCAACCCACGGGGTTCGACCGGCTACGGAGAAAAATTTGAGCGCGGCGAAATCAACAATTGGGGCGTGATGGATTATCAGGACATCATGGCCGGCGTGGATGCCACACTGAAGCAATATCCTTGGGTGGATTCGAACGACCTCGGTGTAACCGGTGGGAGTTATGGTGGCTACATGACCAACTGGATCGTCTCGCACACCAACCGCTTCAAGGCTGCGGTAACCCTGCGCTCAATTTCAAATTTCATCAGCGACGACGGCACCCGCGACGGCGCATACGGCCACGAAGAGTATTTCAAAGGGATTATCTTCGACGATTTCGATCAATACTGGGACGCCTCTCCTCTAAAATACGTGCGCAACGTTCGCACCCCCACGCTGATTCTCCATTCCGACAATGACTTCCGCGTTCCCATCGAGCAGGGCGAGCAGTGGTTCCGCGCACTCCAGCATTATGGTATTCCTTCGGAAATCGTCTTCTTCCCCCGCGAGAACCACAATCTCACCCGAACCGGCGAACCCAAGCACATCGTCGAGAGCCTCAACTGGCAGCTTTACTGGTTCGATCGCTATTTGAATGGCGACGCGAAGGCGAAACCACCGGACGCGCAGTAAGTTAGCCAACGGCAGAACCATTTTGCTCGTTCCTTGGCTGGGAAAAACGTCGAATCCGCTTTCGCGCAACTCCTCAAATTTGTGTTGCTCGCGGCTGAATTTGCAGCCAAAATGCGCGCGACAATCGCAGGTTAGCCGGTACAGGTTTGTGAGCACATCCCAGTGACTGACAGGCTAATCAACACAACGGAATTCCCCAGGGAAAGTGAGTCGCTCATGGTCGCTTCAACTAAAATCCGTCCAGTTTCTCTTAGTCTTGGCTTGTCCGCGGGATTGTTCGTACTTTTGATTCCTTCTGCGCATGCGCAGACCAATCTCCGCTACCAACAGCCGCCAAAGGCAATCATTGACATTGTCGATGCGCTGCCAACTCCGGGCGTCGAGCTCTCTCCCGCGGGCAACCTCGCAGGGAAGCGCTGGATGCTGATCGAGCATTTCGCCGGACTGCCGACCATCGCGGACCTCGCCCAGCCGGAACTACGATTGGCGGGGCTGCGATTCAATCCCAATACCGACGGTCCGAGCCGGGGACGCTATAGCACTTCGCTCGAACTGCAAACTCTGCCGAACGGCAAAGCGATTGCGGTGTCCGGCTTGCCTGCGCATGCAAAGATCAGGTTCACGGACTGGTCTCCGGACGGACGCAAAATATCCATCGTAAACATAAGCGATACGAAGGAGGACGCAGGCCTCAGCCTGTGGATCGTCGAGGTAGCTACCGCTCAGGCGCGCCGCTTGCCGGGAATTGCCCTCAACGGCATTTTCGGTTCACCCTGCGAATGGTTAAGCGATAGTCAAAGTTTGGTGTGCAGAACTGTTCCGTCTGATCGGGGCCCGGCTCCCGTGCGAAGTGAGGTGCCTACCGGACCGGTCATTCAGGAAAATCTGGGGCGCGTTACTCCAGGACCCACCTTTGAAGATCTTTTGAAGAACCCGGAAGATGAACAGTTTTTCGATTACTATGCGGCATCGCAGGTCGAAGTCATCCGCCTCGATGGCACCGCCACGCCCGTCGGTAAATCCGGCGTCATCGAGCAAGCTACGCCGTCGCCTGACGGTAGTTACCTGCTGCTGTTCGAACGCCACCATCCATATTCTTATCTGCTGCCTTTTGAGGCATTCCCGGAGCGCGTCGCCGTAGTGAATCTCCAGACGGGAAACTTGAAACAGTTAGCGGATAAGCCTCTCGAAGACAATGTTCCCAATATTCATGATGCCGTTCCTCCTGGCCCGCGCGATTACGACTGGCGCAGCGACGTACCCTCCACCGTTTTCTGGGTGGAAGCTGGCGATGATGGCGATCCCCGCAAGGATGTAACTGTGCGCGATTCTTTGTTCCTGCTGGACGCGCCGTTTGAAGCAGCGCCGCGAAAATTTGCGGAGCTTCCGGTTCGCTTTCGCCGCGTTGCTTGGGCCAACGATCACCTCGTGCTGGCCGAAGAACGTCGCTGGAAAGATCGCAAGCGCATCATTCTGGCCTTTGCTCCGTCCGCTCCGGCAACTCCAGCCAAATTGTTCGAAGGCTCTTTCGAAGACCGCTATCACGATCCAGGCCAGCCCCTTGAAGTCATGAACTCAGAGGGGAAGCCGGTACTTCAGACCACGCCAGACGGCAAAGCAATTTACTTTAGAGGGCAAGGAGCCTCTCCGAAAGGTGACAAGCCTTTTCTTTCGGTGATGAGTGTGACGAACGGAGAGGCCAAACGCCTTTGGCAATCGGCTGCTCCCTATTTTGAGATTGCGCAAAATGTCCTGGATCCCAGCGCGGGCACAATCTTGCTTCGCAGGGAATCTCAGGAGCAGAATCCGAATTTCTATATTCAGAAATTTGGGGCATCGTCTGTGGAGCAGGTCACCTTTTTCCCTAATCCTTATGAGAGAGCTCCGCTTCCCCAAAAACAGGTGCTGCACTACAAGCGGTCGGATGGCGTGGATTTGAGCGCAAATCTCTATCTGCCGGTTGGATACAAACCACAAGATGGTCCGCTCCCCACTCTTATGGAAGCGTACCCGACGGAATACAAAACACGAGCGGCCGCTGGACAGGTCGCGGGATCACCCTATGCGTTCACCTTTCTAAACTGGGGCTCGCCGGTGCCGTTTGTCGCGCAAGGATACGCCGTGCTGGAAAACGCAAGCATTCCAATCGTTGGCGAAGGTCAATCCGAGCCGAACGATACTTACGTGGAACAGCTCGTGGCCAGCGCCAAAGCGGCCATCGATGAGGGGGTGCGGCTTGGTGTCGTCGATCGCAACCGCGTCGCCGTCATGGGACATTCCTATGGCGCCTTCATGACCGCCAATCTGCTTGCTCATAGCGATTTGTTCAAGGCCGGCATCGCCCGAAGCGGCGCCTACAACCGCTCGCTTACGCCCTTCGGTTTTCAGAACGAGGACCGTACCTATTGGCAAGCGCCGGAAATCTACTACAAAATGTCTCCGTTTTCTTACGCCGACAGAATCAAGACGCCAATTTTGCTCATTCACGGTGAGGCGGACAACAATAACGGAACCTTCCCCATTCAGAGTGAACGCTTTTTCAGCGCCTTGAAAGGACACGGTGCCACCGTCCGCTTTGTGCTCCTTCCCCTCGAATCGCACGGCTATGCCGGGCGCGAGTCCGTGCTACACATGTTCTGGGAGATGAATAATTGGCTGAACACCTATGTGAAAAATCCGCGGTCGGCCTCAGCAGCCGCGCAACATTAACCCGTCCGCGTGTGTTTCGCGCAGTGACGCTTTATCTCCTGAATCTAGCTCTTCTCCTGCTTGCGGCGGCGTGCCCGGCGGCGCATGGCCAGTCCGTTCCCAAATCTTTAGCGGAGAGATTGGGCTTCGCCCGCGATGCAAAACTCCTGATCGTTCACGCCGATGACCTCGGCATGACGCATTCCGTGAACGCCGCTTCGATCAAGGGCCTCGAAACCGGTCTAGTAAATTCCGCGAGTATCATGGTGCCTTGTCCGTGGTTTCCAGAAATAGCGGACTATGCAAAGGCTCATCCGGAAACTGATTTCGGGCTTCATCTCACGCTGACCAGTGAACGTGTCTACTATCGCTGGGGCCCCGTTGCTTCCAAGGACAAAGTTCCGAGCCTCGTCGACCAGAACGGCTATTTCCATCTCGATTGGACGGAATCGAACCGCATCAATCCGCAGGAAGTCGAGCAAGAACTTCGCGCGCAACTCGATAAAGCGATTGCCATGGGCGTCCGTCCGACTCACCTTGACTCACATCAATACCGGCTGTTCACGAATGGCAAAGAACTTTTCCAAAGCCTTCTTCGCGTCGCCCACGATTACAAGCTGCCGGTCTTCATGGTTCGCGATTGGTTCGCCGAACGCCCTTACCTCGAAGCTGCCCTGCGCCCGAATGATCTCGTCGTCGACCACACCGTGACGATAAATCCTGGAGTGCGTCCGGAGAAATGGGCGGACTTCTACGCTACTGCCGTGAAAAATCTTCAACCCGGCGTGACTGTCTTCATTATCCATTTGGGTTTCGACGACGAAGAAATGCGCGCCGCCACTCGCGAGCGCGATACTTGGGGCGCAGCCTGGCGCCAGCGCGATTTTGACTTCTTCACCAGTTCCGGATTCAATGCATTGCTGCGCGAACAAAACATTCAGCTTGTTACCTGGCGTGAGTTGGCCCAATCTTCAAAATGATCCGCTCTCGCCCGGAAATTTCTTGCAGCATGGCGGACAAAACATATTTAGCTCTTTCCACCGGGGCCATTCCAAGTTATTTTCGTTAATGCAACCCAGTTACCCTGGAACGAACCGCATGCCGATTGAACCCACACCGGAACGGAAGTCCCTGCTAAAGAATCCGCTTCTCTACACTTCCGCAGTGCTCCTCGTCGCGCTTCTCGGCATCGTGTATGTCATGCTTTCCCGATGGCAGGAGCGTCGCAGCATCGACCGCCAGGCCGAGGAACAACGCGCAGAGAAACAACACGAGGAGGACCGCGTCGCCGTCGAGCAGCTTGGTGGCAAGGATTTCGCCATACTCAGTTTTTACGCCAGCCCCACGGTCATCCGACGCGGCGAATCCGCTCAACTTTGCTACGGAGTATCCAACGCCAAAAGCGTCAAGCTGGAGCCTCAGTCCCAGCCCGTGTGGCCTTCGGCCGCCCATTGTGTCGATGTATCTCCTACTAAATCTTTAACTTACACATTGACCGTCGTAAATGCTGCCGGGGCTACCAAGTCTCAGACCGTTGACGTCAAAGTCCGCTGAATCTCTCCGAGCTGCACCCGTCTTTGTATTCGTCACTCGTGGGTTGCGCATTCCCCTCCGAATTCGGCCAGGGAGTAGCCTCAAAAACTATCTTCGTCTGCCCCTTGTCGCCGCAATTCGCCCGCATCTATAATGTTTGTTCACGCGGGGTCCGGCGAGCTATCCTGCTAAACCGGACTCCGCGAACATTTTTTGGCAGCCAACTTTTGGTGACCGACAACCATGTCTGACCCGCTCGCGAAAATCAAGCAGCGTCTCCAAGGGGAAATCGACCACCTCGAGCACGAACTCAACATCGATCTTCCCAAGGAGATCGCCAAGGCCCGCGCCCACGGCGACCTTTCCGAAAACGCCGAGTACAAGTACGCCAAAGAGCGCCAGGGCTACGTCAACGCACGCATCGGCCAGCTCAAAAAGCGCATGGGTGACCTCGGCATGCTCAACCTCAGCAATATTCCCAGGGACCGCTCCGGCTACGGCTCGCGCATCCTCGTGCTCGATATTCACAAGGAAGTAAAAATCGAGTACAAGCTGGTTACCACCGAAGAGGCGGATGTGGAAAAGGGGCTGATTTCCACCACTTCCCCCATCGGCAAGGCTTTGCTCAACCGCAAAGTCGGCGACGAAGTTCAGGTCGCCACGCCGGCCGGCAAGAAAGAGTTTGAAATCGTGCGGCTCGTTACCATTCACGAGGACGAGTAACCTTTCTGCTTTTTCCGGCGTCCTACCACTGTAGTAGTCGTCTGTGAGGCACCATGTATTGGGGATCAGGCCCGGGCCTCGGGCTTCTTACACTGCTGGGTTATTTTGCTTTTGCCCTCGGCGCAGCTCTTGCTTGGCGAAGGCGTGACTACTTCTTCGTCTGGGCGCATGACGAGTTTGACGCCTTCCGCCGCAGCCTTTCCCGCTACACGGTCATCGGTCCGTTCTACAGTATTCGCGAAGAGTCCCGCTTGAAGGCCGTTCCTTCCCAGTTTCTCAGTTCTCTCGGCCGCTTCCCTCGGCGGCACATCAATCCCGCCTTCATCCTTCTTTCCCTGGGGGCGGTTCTCTTCGTTCTCGATTTCTTCTTCTAAGCGGATGAACACAGCCGCCGCTCCGCGTTCTGGACAATCTCTCCGCGCTTTGCCATTCTCCTCGCGATGAAACCTGCGCTCATCGTCCATGGCGGCGCCTGGGACATTCCCGATGAAGCCGTCGACGCATGCACCTCCGGCTGCCGCCGCGCCCTCGAATCCGGCTGGTCCATTCTCTCCCGGGGCGGCTCCGCGCTCGATGCCGTCGAAGCCGCCATCATTGTTCTCGAAAACGAGCCCGTTTTCGACGCTGGCTTCGGCTCCCACCTGAATCTCGACGGCCTCGTTGAATGCGACGCCATTATAGTGAATGGCGCCACTCTTCGTTCCGGCGCTGTCGCTGCTTTGCAACGCATCCGCAATCCCATCCGTCTGGCTCGTGCCGTCCTCGAGCATTGTCCGCACATGATGCTCGTCGGAGAGGGCGCCGAACGCTTCGCCAAAGACAATGGCATCGCTCTCTGCGATCCCGCGGACCTCGTCAGCGACGCGGAACGCGAAGCCTGGCTTCTTTGCAGCCAGGACAAACACGCCGCTGCCCACCATCGCGGCCACGAGCAGGGCACCGTCGGCGCCGTCTCGCTCGATTCTCGCGGCCAGCTCTTCGCAGCCACTTCCACCGGCGGCACCTGTTGCAAACTACCCGGTCGCGTGGGCGATTCGCCGCTCATCGGCTGCGGCTGCTACGCCGATGCCGCTGCAGGCGGCGTCTCCTGCACCGGCTACGGCGAAGCCATCATGAAAATCGTCATGGCCAAGACCGCCGTGGACCTTTTGCGCGTCGTACCCGCGCCGCAGCACGATTGTCCTCTTCCGGAAAAGCCTTCCCGTGTATCCATCCGCCTCGTTGCCGAAAGCGCTTCCGAGGATGCCGAGGGTTCGGCCTGTGGCGAAAATTTTCACGCCATGATGGCTGCGCGTGAAGCGGTTCACCTGCTCGCCCACCGCACCCGCGCCACCGGCGGTCTCATCCTTCTCGACCGCGAAGGCCACCCCGGTTTCGCCTTCAACACACCCCGCATGGCCTACGGTTACGTCGCCGACGACGGCTCACTCTTCACCTCGGTGTAGCTCCTCTCGCCACGAACCTCTTGACCCCTGCGAAATTCAAAGGTAGTCTCGCGCCCAATAACCCTCGCACTTTTACTCGTTTCTCAGGAGGTTGCGCATGGCTCTTCTCGCCGCTCTTTGGCTCCCGATCCTGCTCTCCGCCGTGATCGTCTTTATCGCCAGCTCCATCATGCATACGGTGCTGCCCTACCATAATAGCGACTACCGCAAGCTTCCCGAGGAAGACGCCGTTCTCGCCGCTCTCCGTTCCGCCGGCGTCACGCGCGGCCTCTACCACTTCCCGCATTGCAACCACAAGGATATGAAGACGCCCGCCATGCAGGAAAAATTCAAACAGGGCCCCGTCGGCTTCGTGACCATTTTCCCCAGCGGCCCGGTCTCCATGCCGAAGTTTCTCGTTCAGTGGTTTATCTATTGCCTGCTGATCAGCTTCGTAGTCGCTTATCTGGCCGCTCACACCGTCGCACCCGGCGCTCCCTTTCGCCACGTGCTTCGCGCCGTCGGCACTGCCGCCTTCCTCGGCTACGGCCTCGGCACCTTCATCAACGCCATCTGGAAAGGCCAAACCTGGAGCATGACCCTCAAGGAAGTCTTCGACGGCGCCGTCTACGCCATCCTAACCGCCGGCACCTTCGCCTGGTTCTGGCCCCACTAACCCCTCCCGTAGCGCCGGGCTTTAGCCCGGCATCTTCTTCGCCCAATCCTGCAACCCTGGGCTTCGGCCTGACTTCTCCCCCAATCCTCCGCCGTAACTCTCTGTCCGTACCCTCCATCCCCACTCCCCTTCTGTCCTCCCGACATCCCCGTCTGTCATCCCGACCGGAGCGTCAGCGCCTTTTACAGACGCGTAGTGGAGGGACCTCTCTTTCCCCGCTGCTGTTTCCGCCCCGGATGCTGACCTGGCCCCATCCAACACGTTCTGTTCGATGATTTCTCTCCCCCTGCTTCCATCCCTCGCCCACCTTCGTCCTTGTAGGGGCACAACATGTTGTGCCCGCTCCTCGCTTTACACCCGGCCTCCGCCCGTCATTCCGCCTGCCCTGAGCTAAGCAGAAGGGAACGAACCAAGCCGACGCCTTTTCTTCATCATCGCTCCCGCGAATCCGTCGGCCACCCCACCCCACCGTCATTTCGAACGAACCAAGCCGGACGCCTCTTCTTCCCGCCTCGCTCCTTTGACTCCGTCGGCCACCCCCCCACCACCGTCATTTCGAACGGAGCAAGCCGACGTTTTTTCTTTCCATTTCACTCCTGTGAAATGGTCGGCTTGCGAAGAGAGAAATCTCTCTTCGTCCTTGTCTCTATTCATTCTTCCAATGCTCCTCGTCCCAATGTCACAATCCGCCCAATGGAACGCACCTACCACGTCTACTTCATGGCCAGCAAATCCGGCGTCCTCTACGTCGGCGTAACCGCCAACCTCGCCAAACGCGTCTTCCAGCACCAACAAAAACTCGTCCCCGGCTTCACGCAAAAGTACAACGTCACCAAGCTCGTCTGGTTCGAACCCCACTCCACCGCACGCTCCGCCATCTCCCGCGAAAAAGAAATCAAACGCTGGAACCGCGCCAAAAAAATCGCCCTAATCGAATCCCTAAACCCCCAATGGACCGACCTCAGCCTGACAACCCTCTGAGCGGCCACTACCCCAAACCGTCATTTCGAACGAACCAAGCCGACGCCTTCTCTTCATCATCGCTCCTGCGAATCCGTCGGCAACCCCCACCACCGCCCCGTTCCATCACCCAGCACCACCCCCACCGTCATTTCGAACGAAGCAAGCCGACGCTTTTTCTTTCCACTTCGCTCCTGCGAACACCTCGGTCACCCCCACACCGTCATTTCGAACGAAGCAAGCCGACGTTTTTTCTTCATCATCGCTCCTGCGAATCCGTCGGCCACCCCCACCACCGTCATTTCGAACGAAGCAAGCCGACGTTTTTTCTTCATCATCGCTCCTGCGAATCCGTCGGCCACCTCCCACCACCGTCATTTCGAACGGAGCAAGCCGGACGCCTTTTCTTCCCGCCTCGCTCCTTTGACTCCGTCGGCCACCCCCCCACCACCGTCATTTCGAACGGAGCAAGCCGACGCTTTTTCTTCCCATTTCACTCCTGTGAAATGGTCGGCTTGCGAAGAGAGAAATCTCTCTGCCTCTTCTCTTCGCTTTGTTTCCCCGCGTCCTCAGTCACCCACCTCAAACCGCCTCGCCGCCAGCGATCACGACCTCGCCACCGTCGAAATAAACCTCGACATTCTCTGGACCCCCGCCTAGGACGCAGAAACCGTCATCGAAAGAATCGTCAAACCCCTGGTAGAAGAAGCAAACCTCGACCACGTCGAACTCTCGCCCGGCGGGTGGAGCATCCTTTCCTCTCGTAGAAGATTTTGACTTTGTCTTTCTCCGTAGGGTGCCCCATCCTTGCGGGTTTGGGTCTTGCAAGGGTGGGTCTTTCGTTTTCTTTTTTTCTTCACCTTCACTTCCACCGAAGCGCGGCGACTGCCCCGCGTCTCGCCATGAAGCCCTCCTCACTACCCACGATTCATTACCCACTTTCTTTTCACACTTTTTCACACATCTCCACAGTCTCACCAACCCGTCTCAATCCCGCCAACTCCTTCAATCCCCTCGACTTCCGCCACTCCCCTTCCAATCCGCATCTCCCCGTTCGAATGACCTACTCAGTAAACAAGAAAACTATTGACAACAAGTAACTAACTCTGCTACCATACCCCATGTTTATCTTGATCCTCGAAGAGTTCCGCTCACCAGCCACGTCATCCTCTTTCTCCTCGCCCGATCGTTCTCAACATTGCTCGCTTTTCCGTCTGCCCCTGCATAAGTCTGTGCCCAGCGCACTAGCCGCCCCGGTCGGAACCACCAATTTCCAGTCAGTCCTTCTGGCCACTCAACACTCGCCACTCGCCACTAACTCCTTTGCAATCCGCACTTCCGAAAAACCCGCCCTTAACTCCTTTAGAATGCGCACTTCCAAAACACAGCACTTAAAACCCTTTAGAATGAACACTTCCAAAAAACCGGGGGAGGGGTCCCCCCGGCCAGACAATATGCCTACACACCACTCGCCCCAGCCACTAGAGAGGCCTTTCCGATCCGCGCACCAACTGAAATTTGGCGCAGGCAACGAAAAGCCCGCAAGCTGCCTCTTTCAAAGGATAAAAGGGCACGCCCTCACTGAAGGGAGAGCCGGGCGGATCAAATGCCCGAGAATCAAATGCTGACGAACCACAAATTGCAAAGGATCGCTCGTCGCGCGATGCTCCTCGCCGGTGTCCAACTCGGGCTACTAGCTGCGCTTGGAATTGCTCTCGCGCGGCCAGCAGCTGCGCAAACCGCCGACGAAATCGTCGCAAAAGTTTTAGCTGCGCGAGGCGGCCTGGAAAAGGCCAAGGCCGTTCAGTCCGAGCGTATTACCGGCACGATCTACTTCAATCCGGAACTGTATGGTCCGTTCGTCGCCGAGTTCAAGCGCCCTGGCAAGATGCACAACGAAGTGACGATTCAAAACAAAACCGTCGTGCGCACCTTCAACGGCAAAGACGGAGGCTGGGTGATTAATCCCTTCGTCGGAAAAAATGCTCCGGAGCCGCTGTCCGCCGACGACCTGAAAGACGTGAGGAATGAGTCTGACTTCGATGGCCCGCTGGTGGACGCCAAAGTCAAAGGAATCGTTATCGAGCTTGCGGGAACGGAAAGGGTCGAGGGCCGCGACGCCTACATCCTCAAAGTGACGTACAAGGACGGCCAAGTCTCATCCTATTCATTTGACGCAAAAACCTTTCTGCTCATCAAGTGGAGCGGCATTGATAACGCGAACGGCGAACCTGTCACGCGAGAGACGTTTTTTCATGATTACCGGGATGTTGGCGGATTGAAATTCGCATTCGAGTTGGTCACGGACAATCCTGAAGCGCACGTCACACAGCGAATTATCGTCGACAAGATCGAGCTCGATCCCCAAATCGATGATGCACACTTCGAAAAGCCGCCAGCCCCTTCGACGGTGGAACCCTCTTCCCCCTCGCTGCAACCTGCTCTGTCCTCGTCAAACCAGAAGATTAATGCTTTGCGGCATGACGCGAGGAATGAAGGTGGTAAAGATTAGCGACGGAGTACGTCACTCCGCTGAAAAATGTAATGCGCGGCAAGTTTCCGTAGATCGCGAGGTACGCTCCTCCATCCAGTACCAATCGCGAGGTCATATTGAAAGTGCCGGCGCCCAACAGCGTCATGGTTGCCGGATTGTTTGCGTTGGTCCAGCTGTAGCCAGCCAATTCGCCGGTCCAACCCCATTTTCCCGCTATAGCGTGCGAATAGGAAAGCGCCGTAAAATAATTGCGGTCATACCTGCTGGCTCCTTGCCGTCCGACAAGTTGCAAGCCCTCGTTTGCATCGAAATGATGTTTGCCGAAATCCTTGCTGACGAGCAATTGCACGGAATGGCCGAGAGCGCCGGAACCAAGCTGAGCCGTCGCCGTGGGTAGAGTTGCAACATACAGGATGGACGTCGTCGGTAATTTTCTTGATTCCGAAATTATTCTGTATTTAAAACCGGCCCCGCAATCACCTCTTCCTGCGACACCGGAATCACGCTCGATGGGAATATTGAGAAACCACAATTCAAGATTCTTGAACGCGCCCCACTTCAGCAAACCGTTAATGTTTTGGTGGGCGCTGGCAAGCTCAAATCCATATTCGACTTCGAAAACACCGCGCTCCACTGTTTCGGCAGTACTGGCAAACGTTGGGCGGTTGGGAACTGCCGTAATCTCGTCTTGCTGAGTGTCCTCGCCGGCGCTGGAGCTTGGTGTTTGGCGGTCTTTCGCTTTTTCTTTTTGGGCTTGCGGCTCATCCGCATTTTGTTTTTTCGTTTGGTCCGGTTCCTGGCTGAACGCGCATGTAGCGCATACGTAAGCGAGCGCACAAACTGAGGCGACACGTCGGGACACTCTGAAAAGAGACATGCTGGTGAAACACTCCCGGCTATCTTTAAGCAGCTTAGCAACCGAATAGACCAAAGGGCGAGTTTCCCGAAAAAGACGGACGCCTGTTGGTCAACGAATTGGAGCGAAACTGAAAAGAGTGATTGAGTGGTGCCCGGCTCACAATGGCCTGCGTTATTCTATTGTCATGCCGAGAGAAGCGGAGTCAACGCTTGGGCCGGAGCGCGCAGGTCTATGTGCGGACTGTACCCACGCTTTACAAATCGAATCCAACCGGGGATCGGCCTTTCTTCTCTGCCAACTCTCCCGCAGCGATCCCCAGTTCGCCAAATATCCGCGGCTGCCCGTGCTTTCCTGCCGGGGATACACGAAGAACGCGAAACAACACAGATAAACTTAAATTTCTCTTTTTCCAATTATAGCATGATGGTATATTAACTGGCGGGTTCATCTATCCGGCGAGGTCATCTCATGGCTTCGGGATCGGGCGCTCGTCTCGCAGCGGTAGTCCTTCTATTCATCTGTCCAGCGCGCGCTGTGGCGGACACCCTCAAGATTACCAGCACGCCGTCGGGGGCGACGGTGGAAATCGATGGAGTGCTCGCGGGCACGACACCGCTTGAAAAGGACTACCCCGGAGGTTATTTTCACAAAACGAAGACGTCCATAGGTTCGCGGCTCGAACATCCCATGGTCGCGCGCATCAGCCTGGCCGGATACGTCACCAGAGAGATTCGAATGACCGAGGGACCGATGAACTGGATCTCGATCAACGGCCGGAATCGCGGGGAATACTGGCTGCTGAAGAGCGATCACTTTGAAGTGGAGCTGCGGGCTATCGAGCAGGTGTTCACCGGCGGAGTGACGGCGAATCTGGCGGGCGCCGGGAGCGTAGACCTTCAGCCCGAGCTTTCACTTGAAGAGCTGGTGCGCCGGACGAAGCCGGCGGTTGTCTATCTGAAGGGGCTGGACTACTCGGGAACAGGATTTTTTGTAACCGATACCGGTGTCATCGCCACGAACGCGCACCTTGCGCGCGGGGAAGAGTCCCTTCTCGCATTTCTACCGGGAGGGCAGCAGTTGGAAGCTAAAGTTGTGTATCTCGATGCGGATCTCGACATTGCGCTGGTTAAAGTTCCGGGAACAGACTTCCCGCATCTCGCGCTGGCGGATGCTGCAACCGTAAGGCAAGGCGAAGAAGTGCTGGCGATTGGCAATCCCGGAGACGCCATGCTCTTCAGCGTGACAAAAGGAATCGTCAGCGCGGTCGGAATCTTTGCCAACGCGGGCCCCGGAACGTGGATTCAGACGGATACGCCGATCAATCCGGGAAACAGCGGGGGACCATTGCTGAACAACCACGGCGAAGTGATCGGGATCAACACGCAAAAGCTTATCAAGAAAAATGTGACGGGAATAGGATTCGCGCTCAGCGCGTCGGACCTGCTGGACGTTTTGCATCGTTTTTATCCCAATATCACCGCGGCTAGCTCACTGCGGAACAGCCGCCCATTGGCAGCCCCGGTCTCGACGACTCGAGAAAATGCTTCGCCAGCCAACGGCAACGGCACTGATCCGGCGGCGCCCGCGTCAACGGGCGTGGAGACGCAGCCGGTTTCAAGCGCAGCTTCGTCCTCAGCTCAGACAGCCGATGCGACTTCTGAACCGGACGCAAGCAAAACTCCGTCCGGATTTGGCACCGTCGCAATTACGTCCGATCCAGATAACGCGGAAATTTACGTCGATGAGAAATTCGTCGGCAATGCGCCCGCAAAATTGAAATTGGCTGCCGGAAGTCACATCATGATCTTAAAAGCGGGTGGATTTTCCGATTGGAAGCGTTCACTGGAGATTCTGAAGGACAGTCACGTAACACTGAAACCAGTTCTCGAGCGCGCGCCGTAATCCTTCCGAGATGGCGAGACAGACAAACAAAGCGGAAGAGCATCCTTCAGGGTGCTCTTCCGCGAGAATGTCCAGACTCTACAGCTCAGGTTGTTCAGGCTGCGGTAGCGGCGGTTGTTGCGGATCTTGTGTATTGACAGGGGTTTTTGAGGAGACGGGCGTCACACTGGCCGACCCGGCAGCTGCCAGCTCAGAGGGCTTGTATTTTGGAGCACTGATGTAACCGTGAACGAGATTTTTGTCGATCCGGTTTACAACAATCTGCACAGGCTGCGAATCGTTTTCCGTGTGAATCCAGATGGGCTCGTAGAGGTTTACCTTCTTCTTTTGAAGCTGATTATCATCCACGATCATGGCAAGGTCGTAGCTCTTGTGCTTGGTATCCGATTTGCGAAGCGAGAGCGTGAGCGGCCCGACGCGCTGGAACTGCTTGGACTTGGAGAGCTCAAATTCAAAATAGCTGCGCTCTCCGCGCCTTTCGAGCGCTACGAGTTCGTCGTGCGTCTTGGCGATGGAGCCATTGAGGTCATCGCGAGTGGAATTGATTGATCCTTCGAGATCCGTGCGGTTTTTGGCGACCTCGTCTTGCGTCTCTTTCAACTGTTTCTGCTGCTCGGCCAACTGAGCCTGGAGCTGCACGTATTTCTTGTCGACGGCGGGAGTGCGGCGCTTGGCAGTGTGCCTCTTTGCGGGCGCGGCCTTGGCGGGATGGGCTGGCGAGGAGGCAGCTTCAGGGGATTTCGCAGAAATCTCCGAGTCAGGCTCGGAGGCAGTCGCAACGGATGATTGCGTGGATGGCGCCGAAGTCTGTGGGGCGGTCTGCGCGGCGGTCAGCTCGTTGAGCTTTGCCGTCAAGGCGTTGAGCTGCGCTTGCATCTGCGCCTTTGCCGCGTCAGCAGTTGTGGCCTGTGCGGCGAGCTCGCGGGCCATCGATTGTTGGTGATACCCGTAGGCAACGGCCACGGCAGTGAATCCGAGCAAGGCTACGAGTACGAACACCAACCAGCGGTTAGAGCTTGCCCATGCGGGTGCTCCGCCGTTCTCGTGGTGGTTCGAATCCTGATACTCCTCCATGATTACCCTCCTAGATCTTCTGCATTCCGATCGCGGCATCTTTGCGGCATATCGAGCGAATCAGCTCTCCGCCACCGGCGGTTGCAGCTGAAAACCACTATTTATAGTCTTGGAGACAAATGTCCCCCCTGTCTTGTTAGCACGCGGGGGGCCGGGCAGCCGCGTATTTGTTATGCGCTAACAGGTTTATCTTCATGAAGTAAGAGAGACGGCGAAGACGTGCGGCTTTTACTTGGAGTACTAGTCCTGGAAAATTCTCCTCGGCTCGACGAAGGAATTATCTGGCGGGCAAGACTTTAAGAGGACCTCGAAATGTTATACCTGAAGCCATTAAGAGGCACCGGAGAAAGCAAAAGAGACCTGCCAAGGAGGCCCGCATCGAGCGTCCGAGAGGACCTCCGGCGCGTCCGAGCAGGACGGCAAAAAATAGAGGGGGCGAGATTGCCGGGGCACGAGGGCGTGTGCTAGCATCCGCGGAGTTGGGGAACGGACCAGGGGTATATTCCTGCTTGGCGCTGCCTTATGCGGACTGCCGGCATCGGGGCCACGCTCTCCTTCATCTTCTGAATGGCACACCCAGGCGCAGGCCCGCGCCTGAATTCTTCAGGACGGACCTCGTCTGATGGCTCCGGCATCGCCGGCGCCGCGCAAAGGGAGGTCTATATGAAGAGCTATCTCACCAAGGAGATTCGAAACGTTGGCATTGTCGGCCACGGCGGCACCGGAAAGACGCAACTGGTGTCGTCGTTGCTCTTGACCGCGGGAATGACGCCGCGCTGGGGAAAAGTTGCGGACGGCAGCTCCACAACGGATTGGGACGAAGAAGAAATCGCCCGGAAAATCTCGATTCAGACCGGCCTTGCTCACGCCGAATGGCCCACTTCCGGCGGACAAGCGGGGGGCTCCGAAAAAACAAAAATAAATCTTATCGACTTGCCGGGTTATTCCACTTTCATTACAGAAACAAAGGCTTCGTTGATTGCGGCGGACGCGGCGCTGATCGCCGTGGATGCGCATGTCGGCTCGCAAGTGACCACGGAAAAGGTTTGGGACTACTGCACGGAGTACGACATTCCGCGGGCGTTTGTTTTGACGTGGATGGACCGCGAACTGGCCAGCTTCGAACGCTCGATGGAATCACTCGAACAGGTTTTTGGGCGCAATGTCGTTGCGCTGCAACTTCCGATCGGTTCGGAGAAAGGCTTCCGGGGGGTGATTGATCTTGTCGGAATGAAAGCGCATATCTACAAGCCAGATGGAGACGGGAAGCCCTCGATCGAGGAAATTCCCGCCGCGCTTGCGGACGAAGCGAAAGAGGCGCACGAGAAATTAGTGGAGATGGTGGCGGAAGGCGACGACGAATTAATGGAGGAGTTTTTTAGGGAAGGCACGATTCCGATTGCGGATTTGATTCCGGGTGTCCGCAAGGCCATCGTGGCAGAGAAAATCTTTCCCGTTCTGATGACTTCGGGACTGCGCAACGTCGGAACCGCGAGCTTGCTGACATTTCTGGCCGATGCGTTTCCGCATCCCGATGAGCACGCGCAAGTGGGTTTTACGGAACCAAATGGAAAGGGTGAGCGCGTGGAGCGGAAGTACGATGACGGCCAGCCGCTCTCGCTCTTCGTGTTCAAGACGCTCGCAGATCCGTTTGCCGGGCGTATCAACTATTTCAAAGTGAAGAGCGGCGTTCTGAAAAACGACGCCACGCTGACGAATTACAACCGCGGCACGCAGGAACGGTTCCAGCACACGCAGGTTGTGCAAGGGAAACAACTCAGCGAAATCGCGGAGCTACACGCAGGAGATATCGGCGCGATCGCCAAGCTGAAGGAAACGACGACTGGCGAAACGCTGGGAGACAAAGCCGCTCCCATTTACTACAAGCCCGCGCAACTGCCCGAACCCTCGATCACGTTCGCGATCGAACCCAAAACGCGCGCGGACGAGGACAAGATCGGTATTTCGATCCACAAGATTATCGAGGAAGATCCCTCATTGCACTTCATGCGCGACCCGCAGACCAAGGAATTCCTCCTCGCCGGGTCTGGGCAACAGCACATAGAGGTAGTCGTCGCGAAACTGCACAAGCGCTATCACGTGGATCTGACGCTGAAGCCGCCCAAAGTGGCGTACCGCGAAACCATCCGGGGCAAAGCCGACGCCGAAGGTAAACACAAGAAGCAGTCCGGCGGGCACGGCCAGTTCGGGGTGTGCCGCATCAAGATGGAACCGATTGAACGGGGCAAGGGCGTAGAGTTCGTCGATGACGTGTTTGGGGGGGCGATTCCGCGAAACTGGATTCCTTCGGTGGAGAAGGGAATTCGCGACGCGGCTGCGCGCGGCTATCTCGCCGGCTTTCCCGTCGTGGATTTTCGCGCCGTGTTGTATGACGGCAAGTACCACGACGTGGATTCTTCGGACATGGCTTTCAAGATCGCCGGTTCGCTAGCCTTCAAGGAAGCGATGAAGATGGCCAAACCTGCTCTGCTAGAGCCAGTGATGCACGTCGAGGTGTATGCGCCGGACCAATACTCGGGCGACTTGATGGGCGATCTCAGTTCGCGGCGCGGCCGCATCGCGGGAAGCGAAGCGCGAGGGCACAACGTGGTCATCAAGGCGCAGGTTCCGTTTGCGGAAATGCTGAGTTACGCGAACGATCTGATTTCCAAAACGCAGGGCCGCGCGACGTACTCGATGGAGTTTTCGCACTATGACTATGTGCCGAACGAGCTGGCGCAGAAAGTGATAGATGCGCACAAACCGGCTCACGGGGAAGCACAAGAGGAGGACGGCTAGCCGCGAATCCAGAGATATTAGCTGCTAAATTTCGGCAGAAACATTCCGGTGTGGCGCTGGTGCTCGGCGAACCCGGGGCCGAATTCCTGCGAGAGAAAGGACTCTTCGCGGCTGGCTTTCACATAAAAGGAAAAGTGGGCGACCGCGACGGCAATCAGCCCTCGCACGTCGCCAACCGCGACCGAACTGCCAACCAGCGCGATCAAAATTCCTGTGTAAATCGGATGACGAATGGCGCGGTATGGGCCGGAACGAATCAGTTCGTGCCCTTCCTTCAGAGTAACTACCCCGCTCCAATTGGCACCCAAGTGCCAGCGAGCCCAGATGGTGAGGGCCGTACCGGCGGCCGTAAGGGCCACTCCTAGCCATAGCGAAGCCGTGCTTGCGGGCACGAAGCGCGCGCCCAGCCAGCCGTAGTGCGCCTCTGGACGATACAAGAGATAAAAAGCGATTAGCAACGGGAGCGTATAGAGGAGACGCTGGAAATAGGTCTCCTTCTTTTTGGTCACCTTGCGGTTGAACGCGGACACCAGCCAGTACAAACCAAAGGCCTTCCAACACAATGCTATCCATTGCATCGGCGTTGAGAAACTCAAAGTACCTCGACGCAATATTCGTTCTTGCCTGTGGCTTTCGGGTTGCATGCGGAGACCAGCCAATGGATCCAAACGGTGGTCCGACAGCACCTAGTCAGCTCGAAAGAGGGTATCGGAGGCATTCGTTCTCCCAATATACTTACGCGCGGCGATGAAGTCATGTTTCGCACCGCGCGGCGCCAAATTGGTGCTTGTCGGGGCAAAGCGCGGGGCCAGAATGGTGCTCTCATGAAAAACAAACCAGCCTTTAAGCAGAGCCAGCGAAAACAGGGACCGCAAACAACTGCCATCCACGGCGGTGAACCACTGCGGCATGGTGTCGGCGCGCCCGTGGGCACGCCAATCTGTCGTACTTCGACGTTCACCTTCTCATCGACCGCGGAAATGAAACTGTGGGCCGAGGGTAAGAGCAAAGCTTACATCTACACGCGCTATGGCAACCCAACGCTGAGCGTAGCGGAAGGAAAAATCGCAGCGCTCGAAGGCGGGGAAGCTGCCGTGGTGACGGCTTCGGGCATGGCGGCAATATCCTCCGCGCTGCTGGGCGTACTGAAGTGCGGCGACGAATTGATTTCCACGGCGCAGGTGTATGGAGGAAGCTACCGGCTGATGCGAGATGTTTTCCCGGACATGGGAATCAAGGTGCATCAGGTGGGCACGGACCTCGCCGGGCTGGAGGGTTTGGCTTCGTCGCGTACGAGGTGCCTGTATGTGGAAACTCCGACGAATCCGACGTTGCGTCTCGTTGATTTGCATAAAGCGATTACCTTCGCGAAAAAACACAAGCTCATTTCGATCATCGACAATACGTTTGCTACTCCTGTGTTGCAAAATCCGCTGGCGATGGGCTTCGACATCGTCGTGCACAGCGCCACGAAAGCCCTGGCGGGGCATTCTGACGTCATCGCGGGCGTGGCCGTGGGCAGCAAGCATTGGATGGAACGCATCCGCCACATGGTCATCTATCTGGGCGGTTCGATGGACCCAGAGGCGGCTTACCTCTTGATTCGCGGCATGAAGACGCTGGGAGTGCGCATCGAACGGCAGTGTGAAAATGCGATGACAGTTGCGAAGCTCCTGGAGAAACATCCGAAGGTCGCGCGCGTGCATTATCCGGGGCTGGCATCGCACCCGGATCACAGGCTGGCGAAAAAGCAGATGCGCGGATTTGGAACCATGATGGCGTTTGATTTGAAAGGTGGTTTGGCTGCGGCGCGGCGTTTCTGCGACCGCGTGCGGTTGTTTCTGCTGGCGGCAAGCCTCGGCGGCGTCGAGTCGCTCGTGATTCTCCCCATTTATAGCTCGCACTACAACATGAGCAGCGAAGAACTGCGGCGCGCGGACGTAAGTCCCGGCACGGTGCGGGTTTCCGTCGGGTTGGAAGAGGCTGACGATTTGATCGAGGATCTGAAACAAGCCCTCGCGTAGTGTCTTCGGAATTCCTCTGTGCGGATGTGCATTGACTACTTGGCTGCTGCAGCCTAAGATTCGGCCGGTTTCCATCCTGTAGGCCCACAGACCAAGTCCAAACTGCCTGGGTACGGAGGTTCTCGTGTCATTTCAAGGAAAACATTCTCTTGTGACGGGAAGTTCGCGCGGAATTGGGCGGGGCATCGCGCTGAAGCTGGCGGAACGAGGCGCCAAGGTCGCAGTCCACTTTCATAAGAACGAGAGTGCTGCGAAGGACACGCTCGAAAAAGTGAGGAAACTGGGTTCTGACGGTTTCCTCGTTAAGGCGGACGTCTGCCGCATGGAGGAGATCGCACGAATGTTTGAGCGCGTCAAAGCGGAGTTTGGCAAACTCGATATTTTCGTGAGTAATGCTCGCACCGATGTTCCCACTTTCTTTCAGGGACCAATGGATATCCCCTTCGAAAAGTGGGACACGGCAATGGATTCTCAAGCGAAAGCTTTCCTCGCGGCCGTGCGCGAGGCGGACCGCTTGATGAAAGATGGCAGCAGGATTATAGCCATCACCTATTCTCCGGGCAGCAGAACGGGAAGTTGGCAGCCATGGGTGGCGATGGGGTCGGCCAAAAACGCATTGGAGTCTCTCTGCCGCTATTTCGCGGTGGCGCTTGCGAAACGCGGAATCACCGTGAATGCCATCAGCCCTGGCTGGATCGAAGACAGCGTTCTGAACACGCTGCCGCAGCAGGCGCAAGATCTGATTCGGGAATGGAATCAAGTCGGCTGGACGCCGATGCGCCGACTTGGCACTCCGGCGGACATAGGTAACGCTGTGGCGCTCCTTTGCACGGAAGAGGCAGCCTGGATCACCGGTCAGACCATTGCCGTGGATGGCGGAGCCTCATTGATGAATGCGGGGCTGCCGCTGGAAATGCAGCTAGGTTAGAGGGCGGCTTGGCATAGCGAGGCATACTTCCTTTAGCAACCCAGGCCGAGGCGTGCACAACTAAAAAACAAAAACGGGCGGGACGCCGAAGCGTTCCGCCCATTCTGTATTTTTGTGAAGTGGAATTAGAGGGGTTGGACGTTCGAGGCCTGCAGACCCTTGGGGCCCTTGGTCACTTCGAATTCAACCGCTTGGCCATCGTTCAACGACTTGTAGCCATCAGCCACGATCGCGGAGAAATGGACGAAAACGTCCTCACCGCTCTGGCGCTGGATGAAACCGAAGCCCTTGCTGGCATTAAACCACTTCACTGTTCCTTGTTCTTTACTCACTGCTGTACTCTTTTCTGTCGGTTGGGTTGCAACCGAGCATAACTAAATTGAGCTATTTGGTGCCTCGAAATCCGAACCCCTCTTAAGAGTTACGGCCGTCTTCAGACGCAAAAAAAAGGCCGCAAGTTTGACCTTGCGACCGCTTTACACATCCAAAGGCGATACAAGAGCAACAAACGCATAAATAGAATACTACAGTCCGGGCACGTTGCAAAGAGAAATTTTAACGATTTTTTCCCAGTGCAGTGGGAGAAGCAACTATGCGGACCTGCGGGTCAGTCCGGCAAAGTGGCTTCGCTGGTGATGGTGAAATGCGCCGCAACTCCGGCGACCTTGGGCAAGCCGGCAGGCGGGACGGGCTGTCCACCGCCGATCCAAGCGTCGACATCGCCGGGGACGATGCGGCGCTTGCCGGATTCGTCGACGATGCTCAGGTCGCGATCACGAAGAACAAATTTCACGTTCTTTTTTTCGCCACGTTCGAGATGAATGTGCACGAAACCCTGCAAAGCGCGCAGCGGTGCGCCACTGAGGCTGGGGTGCGTCAGATAGAGTTGCACGACTTCGTCACCGGCAACGGAACCGGTGTTCTTTACATCGACGGAAAGTGTGACGGCCTCTTTGGCGGAAATCTTTGGGTGATCGACGCGCGGCTGATCGTAGGCAAAGAACGTGTAGCTCAGGCCGAAACCGAAAGGATAGAGCGGTGCGCCGTCGAAATAGCGGTAGGTACGATGGACCATGGAATAGTCTTCGAAGGGCGGAAGCTGATCGACGGATTTGTAGAATGTAATAGGCAAGCGGCCGGAGGGGCTGAAATCTCCCGCGAGCGCTTCTGCGACTGCCGTTCCGCCTTGCCCGCCGGGATACCACGCTTCGAGAATCGCGGGAATATTGGCAGATGCATCGGCCCAATTGACGGCGAGAGCGCTGCCATTCGTGAGGATGAGAATAGTGGGCTTGCCCACGGACGCGATGCGTTCGAGAAGTTGTTCTTGTGGAGCGGGCAAGTCGATACGTGTGCGGTCGCCGCTCGAAAAGCCTTCGGCATTCACTTTCATCTCTTCGCCCTCGATGCGGGGGGAGAGACCCATCACGGCAATGACCAGGTCGGCGTTGCGCGCTGCGTCGATCGCTTGCGAATCTTCGCCGCCGGGCAGGCTCCAGATGAGGCGCGCTTCGGAGATGCGGACGTTCTGAAAGTATTCGATCTTCAGGGAATAGGGACGCCCCTGTTCGAGATGGAGTTTCTTGGTTTCGGTATTGGCGGGGCGATGGAGCGTCCAGTCTTCAACGAGCGGGGCTCCATCGAGCGAAGCGCGAAAACCGTCTTCGCCGGTAAAGCCGAGCAAGTAGTCGCCAGATTCGGGCGGCACGAGCACGCCGGTCCAGCGGACCGAATATTTGTTCGGCAGTTGCGGCGAGACGCCAGAATCGCTCCAACTGAAATCGACGGCTGCATCGACGCGGCTCATCACGGGAGAGCCTTCAAGCGTCATGTTGGAGAAATAGTCCGCTTTCAGTCCATGCTCATTGCACGATGCGTCGGTGCAGAGCGCGTCGGTGGGAATGGATTTGGTGACCGGGCCGACGAGGCCAGTGCCTTGGACGAAAATAACCTTGGATTGTGGGAACCGATTGCGAATTCCGGCGAGTACCGTGACCGGATTTGAAGGCGTGCCGCTGTAGTTCCCTTCCAATGCGTCGAGGCTGTCGGCGTCGGGGCCGATGACGGCGATAGTCGTGGGTGCGTGCTTCAAGGGAAGAAAATCGTTTTTATTCTTGAGCAACACGAGCGATTCGCGCGCAACGCGAAGCGCGAGCTGCCGGTGCACTTCCGTGTCGTTGTCGGCGGCGGTGATCCGGGAATACGGAATTGACGACGGCGGATCGAACAGGCCGAGCCGCATTCGCGCAAAAAACAAACGGCGCAATGCGCGGTCGAGGTCCGCTTCCGAAAGCAGGCCGTTCTGTACGGCGCGCAAAATCCCCTGGGGATCCGCATTCATATTGTTGCGAGAGTCGCCGCAAATGAGGTCCATGCCAGCTTTGAAGACGGCTGCGGCTGCGGCTTCAGGAGTCGGCGCGAAGTGGTGGCCTTTATAGACGTCAGCCACCGCGCCGCAATCGGACACTACGTAGCCTTCGAAACCCCAGTCCTTGCGGAGATGTTCGCCGAGCAACACGGAATTTGCGCAGGCGGGCTCACCGTTCAGGCGGTTGTAAGCGCACATGATGGATCCGGCTTTGCCTTTGATGATCGCCGCGCGAAACGCGGGCAGATACGTTTCCTCCATGTCGTGGCGAGTAGCCTCGACGTTTACGCTATGCCGCGTGGATTCCGGGCCGCTGTGAACCGCAAAGTGTTTCGGCGTCGCGATCGTCTTGAAATAGTTCGGATCGTTGCCTTGCAGGCCGGTGATAAACGCGACGCCGAGACGGGCGGTGAGGAACGGATCTTCGCCATAAGTCTCCTGGCCTCGCCCCCAGCGAGGATCGCGAAAGATGTTGATGTTCGGGGACCAGACGGTGAGGCCGCGATACCAATCCGTCGAGCCGTCGGGATGTACTGTAGCGGAGTACTTCGCGCGAAATTCCGTGCTTATGAAGCCGGCGGCCTCGTGCATCAAAGGTTCATCGAAGGTGGCGGCCATGCCGATGGCCTGGGGAAACACCGTGGCGATTCCGGCGCGAGCAACGCCGTGAAGCCCTTCGTTCCACCAGTTGTACTCCGGAACACGCAGGCGGGGAATGGAAGGAGCGGTGTGGCCGAGTTGAGCAATTTTTTCCTCGAGCGTCATCCGGGAAATCAAGTCGGCGGCGCGCTGTTCGATGGGAAGCCGGGGATTGAGATAGGGCTCGTCCCCGGGCGCTTGTTGCGCACGAAGGGCATGAGGGATAGCGGCACGGAGGAATAGAAGGGCGAGGAGTATCGTCTTCTTGTTTTTCACGTTTCGTCCACCCGCTAAGAAATTGCAGTTCGCGTCACTTCGTGCCGAATCCTCAAACAATAATGATTCGGTGGCACACTACCATCACGGCGCGGCGCATGTAAACGGGAATGGGGCGTGCTCACGAGCTTTCTCTTCGCCGCTGCGATTTATGTTTCCGTCTGAAAATCTCGTTCGGCGGGCGGTAGGGCAAAAGCAGGGCTACCAGCTCGCGGCGAACCCAGGAAGCCACGGATCCTTGACGGTAGACGGCCCAAGCAAGCATGGCACCGCCGTTGACGTGCTGAATGAGGCGGGCAAGCTGGGCTGTGTCGCAGGGGCGAAGTTCGCGGGCAGTGACGGCGCCATCGAGGAGTTTTTTGGTTTCGTCGCGAATAATGCAGAACTGATCGAGAGTGATAGCGTGAAAGTCCGGGTCGGTTAGATCGTTTTGCAGCCAAGCAAGCCCGTTGGCCATGGCTTCCGGCGTGGGGGCGAAGGCTGTGCATTCCGCGTACAGCTCGATGAGCGCTTTGAGCGGCGATTCGTGGCGGCCACGTACAGCGGCGAACTGCTGCGGAACGCTGCCCGGCGCGGTGCGGCACATGGCCAGCAGCAGGCCGCGTTTGGTGCCGAAGCGCTGAATGAGGGTCGCGGGAACGACGCCGGCTTCTTTGGCGACGTCGGCAAGGGTGAGCTGCGTGGGGCTGCGGCGCTGCATGACGCGGGCGGTGGCGGCGAGGAGCTCTTCGTCAGAGGTTTCTCGAGGGCGAGGTGACATTTTTATGAGCTTTCGTTCTCCGTCGTCGTGACAGTCGAGAAAGGCAGGATAACTGAACGGGCGTTTATTTTCCACTTGACATTAGTAAATGACTGTTTACAATCGCCGCACTTGGTGAGAGGAGGCGACTCATGGATTCCGGGACTTCTTACCGATCGCCCGATTTGAAGGGACGCGTGGCTCTAGTGGCAGGAGCGACGCGCGGCGTGGGCCGCGGAACGGCGCTGGCTTTGGGCGAGGCGGGCGCGACGGTGTATTGCACGGGGAGGAGCACGCGGGCGAACCGGCTGCCCAAGAGGCGTTCGAGGAAAGCATCACCGTTTGATCATGCGCGACGGCCGGAGACCATCGAAGAAACGGCGGAGATAGTGACCGCGCGAGGAGGACAGGGTCTCGCGTGCGTGCTGGATCACACGGACGCGAAGAAAGTGGAAAAGCTGATTGCGCGCATCCGCAAAGAGCAAGGCAAGCTGCACATCGTGGTGAACGATATCTCGGAGATTATTCCGCAGGATTTTGGAAAGACGTTTTGGAGTCTCAATCTGCAGAATGGGTTTGCGAACCTGCGGAACGTACTGCACACACACATTTTGACAAGCCACTTCGCGGCCCCGCTGCTGATCGAAAGCGCGCAAAAATCGGGTCCCACAGGACTGATTGTCGAAATCGGTGACGGGGATTCCTATACGTATCGCGGGCACCTTTTCTTTGACTTGATCAAGACCACTGTGATCCGTCTGGCGTTTGCGATGGCCTACGAGTTGCGAAGGAAGAACGTGGCCGCGGTGGCTCTGACGCCTGGATTCTTGCGCTCGGAAGCCATGCTGGAGCATTTCGGAGTGACGGAGGCGAACTGGCGGGACGCGGTGAAGAAAGATGCGAACTACGCGGAATCCGAAACGCCGCTGTACGCCGGGCGGGCCATCGCGGCGCTGGCGGCGGACGCGAATTTGATGAAGAAGTCGGGCCGGGTGTTTAGTTCGTGGGGGCTTTCCGAGGAGTACGGATTTTGCGATGCGGATGGGAGGCGGCCGCATTGGGGCCGGCATTTCACGGAAAAGTACGGCGACGCGATGAATCCGTGTGACCAGGGGTTTTACAAGTACTGGTTTGGTGGAGCGCTCGAGACGGTCTTTCCGGACTGGCCGTAGGCGCCGATTCTATCAGGCGCGAAATTCCCGGCACGCTAGAAGACGGATCGGGAGGGCAGCGGGCCTGTAATGAGTAGGTCAACCCTCCCTGGCGGAAAGCGTTGACCTGGACTGTAACAGCTACTTACCATAAGAGGATGCGCTCCAAGCTCCAGACAGTGCTATACGCGGCTCTCTTGGCCGCGCCTTATATGGCCGCCGTTGCTTGCGAGGACGCCGCGAAACATGGCGTGCAGGCGCGTGTTCCGGCGCTGTCTCCGGCCCATGCTGCGGCAGCGCAAGTTTCCGCCAATGTGGGTGAACTCCCCATGCGAAAACTGACGCCCCAGTGGCTCGCCGCGATGGCACTGCGAGTTCCTACGCCCAAGGACTACCTGATCGCGCAGGTGGAGGCGAAATTTGCATCTGGGGAGCAGAACTACAAAGCCGGACATCTGGAAGCCGCGCGGCACGATTTTGACGAGGCCGTCGACTGGATGCTCGAGAGCGGTTACGACCCAAACAGTGATCCGAAGCTGAGTGAATTATTCCGCCGCGTTATCGATACTGTTTACGGCTACGAATTGCAGGCATTCCGGGAAGGGGACGGCTTTCAGGAAGCGCCGGCGGTGCCTGCGGCGATCGATGAAGTGGCGGAGATGACCTTCCCGGTCGATCCGCGACTAAAAGAGCGAGCCGAGGAAGCGGCCAAGCACATTTCGCACGACCTGCCACTCACGGTAAACGACGAAGTGTTGTCCTTCCTCAACTTTTTCCAGACGCCGCGGGGGCGCGCCATTGTGGAGACCGGGCTGCGGCGTTCGGGGCGTTATCGCGAAATGATTTCGCGCGTTCTGCACGAAGAAGGAGTACCGCAGGACTTGATTTATCTGGCGCAAGCAGAGAGCGCGTTCCAGCCGCTTGCGCTGTCGAGGGCCGGCGCGCGGGGAATCTGGCAGTTCGTTGCGTATCGCGGGATGGAATACGGTTTGAGGCATACCTGGTGGCTCGACGAACGGCAGGATCCGGAAAAGGCCACGCGCGCGGCCGCGCAGCATCTGCGCGATCTGTATGGGCAATTCGGAGATTGGTATCTCGCCATGGCCGCGTATAACTGCGGTCCGGGGAATGTGCAGAAGGGCATCGAGCGCACGGGATACGCCGATTTCTGGGAGCTTTACAAACGCAACGTCCTGCCGCGCGAAACAAGAAATTATGTGCCCATTATTCTGGCGCTCACGCTCATCGCCAAGGACGCCGCCCACTACGGCATACAGACCGATCCAGAGCAGCCTGTGCCGACGGATGTCGTAAAGCCCGGCCGTGCCATCGATCTCCGGCTGGTGGCCGAAACCATCGACGTGGACGTCGAGACGCTGCGCAGCTTGAATCCCGCTCTGTTGCGTCTCGCGACGCCGGACGATCCTTCGTTTGAGCTGCATCTACCCGCGGGCACGGCGGAAAAATTTTCCGCGGAGATTGCGGACATTCCTCCGGACAAGTGGGTGAGCTGGCGGCGGCACCGCATCGAAACCGGCGAGACGCTCACTTCCATCGCGAAAAAATATCACGTGACTCCTGTGGCGATCGCCGAAGCGAACAATATTGACCGCCATGGAGCGCTCGACGTCGGAGAAAAGCTGATTATTCCCGCCGCACCGCCCAAGGAATCCAAGAGCCGCCTGGTGCGCTATCGCGTGCGCAAAGGCGACACGCTCGGCGGTATCGCGGATCGCTTCAGCGTGCCGACCGAATCGGTGCGCAAGTGGAATCACATGAGGACCAACCACGTGAGCCGTGGCATGGTGTTGCGCATCTACACGGTCGGAGGTGCGCCGGAAATCCTTCCCGCACGCAGCCGCTCAAAATCGAGCTCGCGCCCCCGAGCTTCCTTGCCGGCCACACCGGCAGGCCAAACGTCCGCCGCAATTCATAATTAAGTCTTTCATTAACAATATGTTAGAGATTTTACGGGCCGGCCCAGTCGCTCGACCGCGACCGGTGGGACCGTCGTTTTGCTTCAGATGACCCGATTTTTCGCGCACAAGCTGCAGAGTGCTTGACAACTTTGCAGGAGTACGATAACAACGGCGCTGCGACGGAGGGGGTTTGGCGACTCCGGCTGATGCAGCGTTCCACACGGGCCTTAGGCCCGTGGATTGCCCCTCGGGAGGATAGTATGGATATCGAGAAGGACAACTTCGAAGACGACAACGAGCTGTCACGGCTGGAAGAAGAGGACGAGCTGGGCGGCGGTGGGGAGATCGTGGAGGCCGAGGAGGAGGAGATCCTCATTACGGAAGAAGAGCCCGTAGCAGCAGCGCCATCGGCGAAACCGGCCTCCAAGCCCGCGGCTAAGCCTGCCAAAAGGGCGGCTCCCAAAAAGAAGGCTCCCAAAAAGAAGGCGAAGCCGAAGGCCAAGAAGGCCAAGAAAGCCAAGGCCAAGCCAAAAGCGAAAAAGAAGGCGAAGAAAACCCCCAAAAAGAAGAAGCGGCGTTAGAACCTGGCGCTGAGAGCGGATTCTGCGGAAAGGCAAAAGCTTGGGTCCTCGCCCAGGCCTTTTCCTTTTGAAAACGGCTCAAGTCCAGTTTGGCACTCGGGGCGGCCGAGGACGCTTCCATTTATGCACGACAAGCCTCTCGAATCGGGAATATTCTGAATTCACGAAGAGGTAGCTTGCCGGAAGTGATAAGTCTCGCTAGCATAGCGCCGGATGTTACGTGCGCTGGAACAGATACGGCGTATGCGCGGGGGCGCACAGTCTCACCTGATGCGCTGCTCGGACGGAAACTATTATGTCGTCAAGTTCCAAAATAACCCGCAGCACCGCCGAATCCTGGTCAACGAACTGCTAGGAACCAAGCTGGCGGCGCGGATGGGGCTGCCGACGGCGCCGGTGGCCATTGTGGAAGTGTCCGAGGAGTTGATCCGCCTAACGCCCGAGCTGGCCATGGAGATGCCACGCCAGAGGGTTCCCTGCCAGGCGGGCCTGCAGTTTGGCTCGCGCTATCCGGGAGACCCGCGGCGGCTTGCGTTGCACGATTTTCTGCCTGACGAACAGCTTCGCCAAGTCGCGAACCTCCACGATTTTGCGGGCATGTTGGTCTTTGACAAATGGACCTGCAATACGAACGGCCGCCAGACGCTCTTTTTTCAAGCGCCGCTTCGAAGCGCGCCCCAGGCCACGGATTCTGCGACAGGAGATGCGCCGGAAATGCCGTACAGCACGCTGATGATCGACCAGGGCTTTTGCTTCAATGCGGGAGAATGGAATTTCCCCGACGCGCCGCTGCGCGGGCTGTATGCGCGAAACCGGGTGTACGAAGGCGTGACCGGAATGGGGTCCTTCGCGCCCTGGCTAGAGCGACTCGAAAAGCAGATGACCGAGCGTGGTCTCGACGAAATCACCAGGCAAATTCCTCCGGCTTGGTATGAAGACGACTACGACGCACTTTTGCGCCTGTCCGAACAACTCTTGCGGCGCCGCTCACGAGTTCCGGAGTTCATTCTGGACGCTAAAAAATCCAATCGCCAGCCATTTCCCAACTGGACGTGAACTATGACAGAAAATGCTTCCGACGCTGTGCAAGCGGAAAGAAACTGCGCTTACCGCATCCTGCGCTACACGCCCAACCTGGTGCGCGACGAGTGGGTGAACATCGGAGTGCTGGTGTTCGATCCAACGTCTGGCGAACGCCGCCTGCGTCTCATCGATGAAGACGGGGAGTATGCGCGGGTGCGCCGGCTCCACCCTCAGGCCGACGAGAGGTTGCTCCGCGCCCTTCGTGATGATTTGGAAAACCGCTTCGAGTTAGCGCGCGGTTCTCAGGGCCATGGCTCAAGCAGCGGCCGCTCCAACGGGAACGCGCTGCAGGAACTCCTGCGCAAATGGGACGACACCCTAGCCAACGTGCTGCAACTCGCTCCCCAGAAAGGAGTGATTGCCAGCGACCTGGATGCCGAACTGGAACGCCTCTATACGGATCACGTCGCGGTCGCGCGCGGAGCTGGCCGGGTCGGAGTTCCCGAAAGCCGAGGGGCCATCCGGTCTTACTGTACGCAAGTCTTCAAACAGGCGCGCATCTGGAATCGCATCGAAAGAGGCGTTCACGCGGAGGAGTTTACCTTTCCCGGCGATCCCATGCGCCTCGACTTCGCTTACCGGCGCAACGGCACTCGCGGTTTCGTCCAGACGCTGTCGGTGACTCGTGCTCCCGCCGAGGCCAAAGTCCTGGCGTACACGGCCGAGAAAATTCAGGCCAAGGCCAGCTTTGCCAGCGAATTCACCGCCGTCACGGACATCCGCTTGAACGAGGAAGACCTCCGGCACCGCTTTGTTCGAGATACGCTTCGCGAAGTGGGAATTGAGCCCATTCCGGTGGATGGCTTTGCCGTTTGGGTGGCCAAGCTCAAACCCATGATTCAGTAGGCGATGGAGCCTGCATGGGTTACCGATCGTCGACGGCAAGAACGAGCAGCGTGGCGTCATCATGCCAGTGGCCGCCGCTGAATGCCCCTGCCACAGCGAGAATCTTCTCCTGCAAAGCAGCAGCTGCCGCAAGTCGGTTTTCCTGAAGCAAATGGAGCAAACGCGCTTCTCCAAATTCCTCACCCGAGGCGTCGCAAGCTTCTGTCACGCCGTCCGTGAACAGGATGACGCGATCGCCAGGCGCAAGATGCGCGGCGCCGGTTGCAAATGTCTGATGCGGAAAAACGCCCAGCACCCCTCCACCCGTTTCCAGCCGCTCGTGCGATCCGTTGCGGTGCAAGAGAATGGGCGCATTGTGCCCCGCATTCGTATACCGCAGAAGCCGCGTGGGGCCGTCCAGTTGCGCGTAAAAAAAAGTGATGAAGCGGTCGTTGCCGGTGTTGTGGCAAACAAGCGAATTCAACCGCGAGCACAAGCCATCAGGAAGCAGCATGGAGGACGCGAGCCCCTGAACAGCGGCCTGCAGGTTGGACATCAACAAAGCCGCTGGCAAACCCTTCCCCGCTACATCGGCAATACATAGTCCCAGCGTCTCTTCGTCAAACGCCAGGACGTCATAATAGTCTCCGCCAATACTCTGAGCCGGCTGCCACGCTCCCGCAATCTGGTATCCCGCAAGCTGCGGAATGCATCCAGGCAGAAGCCCCTGCTGAATGGACCGCGCCTCCGCGACTTCCCGTTCCTGCTGGTGAAACTGCAACGCGATTTCTTTATGGTCCTGATCCACCTGGGCCGCGCGGCGGCGAGACGCCCTTCGCTCACGCCCCAGGGCGATCTGTTTTTGCAGAATTTCCAGAAGCCGCGCGTTGGCCCAGGGTTTTTCGACAAAATCGGCCACACCATATTGCATGGCCTCGACCGCCAGCCCCACCGTCGCCCAGCCTGTCATGACCACGATCGCCGGCGCGTCTTCGGTTTCTTTCAGGTGGCTGAGAAGGTCCAGCCCTTCGCGCCCCGAAGTAGTGTCCCGCGCGTAGTTCAAATCCATCAACAACAGATCAAACTCGCTTGCCGCCACGGCCCGCAGCAACTCTGCCGGCGATGACACTCCTTCGGTTTCGTAGCCCTGGTCTTTCAAGAGCAGGCGCAGGGCATTCAGCACATCGGGCTGATCGTCGGCAATGAGGATTCGAGGTGGAGTCGTAGCCATCTTAGCGGTAGTCACACAAGAGAAGGGGCAGGCACACTTCCACTCTCCATCTGATGTAAACCATGTGGTTTGGATACCTTCCCGAGCTTTCCGAGAGCAAGTAAGGACTCTTTGCGCCCAGTAGCGGGAATCGACGTCCCACAATCGAACACGTGTCCGAATCCAGGAAATCTGCCCTGCCCAGTGAGCTGCGACCATCCCCCAAAGTGACCGCGTCGCATGACGCTGTCCACCCGCCGGCGACTCCGGAAAGTCGTCGCTAGAGAACGGACTCCGACCAGTTCTCCAGAGTTTCCTTCACCTTGTGCAGAAACTGGTGTGCAACCGCGCCATCAACCACGCGGTGGTCGTAGCTCAGGGTGACGTAGCACATCGAGCGGATGGCAATCGAGTCGTTAATCACCACCGGTCGCTTCTCAATGGCCCCAAGACCGAGAATGGCCACATTTGGCTGGCTGATGACCGGCAGGCCAAACAACCCGCCGAAAACGCCTGGATTGGTGATTGAGAAGGTGCCTTCCTGCACCTCGTCCGGCTTAAGTTTCTTTGAGCGGGCGCGCTCTGCCAAATCGTTGAGCGTGCGCTGGATGCCGAGAAGATTTTTTTCGTCGGCGCCTTTCACCACCGGCACGATCAGTCCCCAATCGAGCGCTACGGCGATGCCGATGTTGATCTCCTTGTGCAGTACCACGTTCGTGCCGTCGAGCGACGCGTTCACCGTCGGGAAGGCTCGCAGCCCCGCCACCGCCGCCTTCACGAAAAACGGCATGTACGTCAGCTTGGTCTCATAGCGCTGCTCGAACTCTTCCTTGGACTTGGCGCGCAACGAAGCCACCTTGGTCATGTCGATTTCGTCGACGGAATAGACGTGCGGAGACACGCGCTTAGAAGCGAGCATGTGCTCCGCGATGCGCTGCCGCATGTTGCTCATGGGCTCGACCGTGTAGTTGCCGAAATAAATCTTCTCCCGCGGAACCGCCGATTCGAACGTCACGTGGATCTGTCCGCCGGAAACACCCGGAGGCGCCGGTGCTGCGGACGGAGCGGGAGGTGGCGGTGGCGTGGAGCGCGCGGGGGCTGCCGCGGGAACGCTTGGCGGCGCCGCAGCGGGAACTCCGCCTGCCGCGATGACCGCCTCGATATCCTGTTTGCTGATGCGTCCGCCTGCACCGGTTCCTGGAACAGTTCCTAGATCGATACCGTGTTCCGCAGCCATGCGCCTAACGAGCGGCGAGCTGTGAATACGCTCTCCGGTAGTACGTGGCGGAGTGGCGGCAGGGGCCGGAGTAGAAGCTGCAGGTGCCGATGCGGCGGGTCTTGGCGCTGGCGCAGGAGGGGCCGCAACCGCCGCACGCGCGGGTGCGGGAGTTGGCGTGGCCGCTTTCGTCGGAACTGGAGCTTGTGCGGCTGATGTCGCACCAGCTCCGTCGATCACCGCGACGACTGTCTGAATAGGCACGGTCTGCCCTTCGTTGACTTTGATCTCCTTCAGCACGCCGGCCGAAGGCGACGGAATTTCCGCGTCCACCTTGTCCGTAGAAATCTCGAACAAAGGCTCGTCGCGCTCGACTTTATCGCCGGGCTTCTTGAGCCACTTGGTGATCGTCCCTTCAAAAATGCTTTCGCCCATCTGCGGCATCACTACGTCTGTGGCCATTTGCATTCTCCTGTCCGGATTCCATTCCGACGTAGGGGCGCCCCGGCCCGGTCGGGGTGCCTCTACACGCACGATCTAGTACCGTGCCAGTTCCTTAGCAGCGTCAAATATCTTCTTCGCATTCGGCAGAAAATACTCCTCGAGCGGCGGCGAATATGGCACGGGCGTATCCAGCGCAGTCACGCGCATCAATGGCCCATCCAGATCGCCGAAAGCCTTTTCGCAAAGTATCGCGGCAATTTCGCCCGCGATTCCTCCCGTTTTGGTGTCCTCGTGTACCACCAAACATTTGTTGGTTTTCTTCACGGACTGCAAAATCGTCTCTTCATCGAGCGGCAGCAGCGTCCGCAAATCGATCACTTCGGCTTCGATGCCTTCTTTCGCCAGCGCGTCCGCGGCTTCGAGCGACGTGTGCATCATCGCTGCGTAGGAAACAATCGTCAGGTGCTTGCCCTCGCGCCGCACGATGGCCTTGCCGATGGGCACGGTGTAATCCCCGCTCGGAACCTCTCCTTTGATGCGCCGGTAAAGAAATTTGTGCTCGAAAAAAAGCACTGGATTGTTGTCACGAACCGCGGCCTTCAGCAGTCCCTTGGCATCGTACGGCGTCGAAGGATAAATCACCTTCAGCCCCGGCGTATGCACGAAATACATTTCCGGATTCGCCGAGTGAAACGGTCCGCCGTGCACGCCGCCCCCCGAAGGCCCGCGCATCACCATCGGCGCCGGCGCGTTCCACAAATAGTGTCCCTTGGCGACGAAATTCGTAATTTGGTTGAACGCGCAAACAATGAAATCGATGAACTGCAGCTCCGCAATCGGCCGCAGCCCCATGTAGCTCATCCCGCAAGCCGCGCCGATAATAGCGCTCTCGCTGATCGGCGTATCAATCACCCGTTCCCAGCCGAATCGCTCCAGCAATCCCTCGCTCGTTTTGAACGCCCCGCCATACACGCCTACGTCCTCGCCAAGCAGCACCACCGCTGGATCCCGCTCCATCTCTTCGAACATCGCCTGTTTGATGGCTTCGAGAAACGTGATTTGCGTTCCGTTGGTCTCCGCCATGGCTACCTCCGCGCCTTTCTCGTGGCGCCGGAAGTTACCGCCCCTTTCGCGGCACTTTTCGCTGGTAGCTTGGCAGAAGCTTTGGAACCGTTTTTCTTGGCTGATTCGGTTTCGCCTGTTTCTATCGTGTTTTTCGTGTCTCCAAAATGAATCGGCGCGTTCGCTCCGCCCGAACTCTTGCCGGACCCAAATCCCGCCACCGTCCACACTGCTTTGACACTTGATTTAGGCGGCGTGACCTCGGCGATGGGCCGCTCCCACTTCGGACGGATTTTGTGACATTCGTCGCCCGTGCAGTACACGCCGCTCGCGGCAAACTCCGGTGGCGGCATCGGCGAATTTTCTGCGAACTCCCGTTCCGCAGCCAGCAGCGTATCAATCTTCTCCTCCACGTCCTTCTTGCTCTTTGCGTCGAGCAGCTTTTCTCCCGTCAAAAACTTTTCATACAGCATGATGGGATCGCGGGCTTCCCAATAAGCGCGCATCTCCTTCGGCACATACTCCGCCGGGTCGTGCTGCGCGTGGCCCAATCGCCGAAAAGTCTTTGCCTCAATCAGGATCGGCCCCTCGCCGGCCCGCGCCCGCGCCACCGCTTCTCGCGTTGTCGTGAAGACCGCGGCCACGTCGTTGCCGTCCACGATGTAGCTCGAAATCCCATAGGCCTTCGCGCGGTCCGCCAGATTTTCCAGCGGCACCTGCCGCTTTACCGGCGTCGAATACGCCCAAAGATTATTTTCCAGGATCAGCACGAATGGCGCCTTCTGTGTGGCCGCGAAATTCAACCCTTCGTGAAACACGCCGGTCGAGCTTCCGCCGTCGCCGATCCACGTCATGGTCACGATCTTCTGTCCCAAATATCGTCCCGCCAGGGCCACGCCGGTCATCACCGGAATGAGATCGCCCAGCATCGAAATCGGCGAAACGATATGCAGCTTTTCCAAATCTCCGAAGTGGCTCGTTCCGTCCTTGCCTTTGGTCGGCGAATCGTATTTCGCCATGTGCTGCATGAATACGTCGCGCGGCGGCACGCCCTTCACCAGCAGCGCCCCGATATTGCGGATCATGGGCGCCAGCCAATCCTTTTTCTCCAGCGCGTACGCCGTTCCCACCGAAACCGCTTCCTGGCCCAGACTCGAGTACAGCCCTCCGACAATTTTGTTCTGCCGGAAGAGCTTCACCATGCTGTCTTCCACGGCGCGGTTCAGCCGCATGTAGTAGTACAAATCCAGGTACTGCTGCCGCGTCAATTCCTTCTTCATTCCTGCTCCAGTAGCACAGGCTTCAGCCTCTGCCCCATGCTACGCACGGCGCTTTGAAAGAGATGAGCGAACGCCCTCACGAAACAGTCACCTCATCGACTTGCTCGGCCTCCTCCAACTTCTCGAAGAATGCCTCCCGCGGCGATTCTTGCATTTCTAATCCGAAAACCTCTCCAAAATGTTTCACAATTCGCGGCGCAACTTCTCTTGCATTCACCGTCCGCCCCAACAATCTTTCTAGCGACGTCGCTTTCCGGCCCGCGATCCCGCACGGCACAATCAAATCAAAATTCCGCAAATCCGTCGCCACATTGTAGGCAAATCCGTGCGAAGTCACCCACCGGCTGATATGCACGCCGATCGCACCGAGCTTCTCTTCCGGACTATTCGCCACGGGCACCCAAATTCCGGTTTTACCTTCCACCCGATTTGCCCCGATCCCAAATTCCGCCGTGGTTTGGATCATCACCTCTTCCAGCATCCGCACATACCAAACCACATCCTTGCGAATCGCGCCAAGGTTCAAAATCGGGTAGCCCACTAACTGTCCCGGCCCGTGATAAGTGACATCGCCCCCGCGGCTCGTCTCGTAAAACTGCACATTCCTCTGCCGCAGCACATTTTCAGAAACCAGAAGGTGCTCGCGCTTTCCATTCCGCCCCTGCGTAATCACTGGCGCATGCTCGCAAAGCAGCAGCACATCCCCAATCCCATCTGCCTTGCGCGCCGCCACAACGCGCTTCTGCAAAGCATACGCTTCCGCGTATCCAATCAATCCCAGGTCAACATTCCAGCAGCTCTTCACCAGTCACCAGTCGCGAATCACCAGTCACTAAACGTTAATCTGCAATCCCCGCACGCTCGCAAACGCATCCCCCATCCCTTCCCAAACCGTGGGATGCGCATGAATCATGTTCATCATGTCGTCGATCGTGCCCTCGAGGTTCAGCGTGGCCGCCGCCTCCGCCAAAATTTCCGTCGCCAGCGGTCCGATTATGTGAATCCCCAGCACCTCGCCGTACTTCTCATCCGAAACTACTTTGATAAACCCGTTGTGATTCCCCAAAATCGTCGCCTTGCTATTCCCCACAAAAGGAAATTTTCCCGTCTTTACCGCGTAGCCCGCCTCGCGCGCCTGCTTTTCCGTCAGCCCAATCGAACCGATCTGTGGCTCGCAATATGTCGCATTGGGAATGCGCGTCTTCAAGATCGGCTGCGTCTTTTTCCCCGCGATGTGCGTCACGGCCACAATCCCTTCCATCATCGCCGCATGCGCAAGTTGCGGCATCCCCGCAACGATGTCCCCGATCGCATACAAGCCCTTTTCGTCCGTCTCCATGTTCGGCCCGGTGAGCACAAATCCGCGCTCCAGCTTCGCCTTCGATTTCTCCAGTCCGCAATTTTCCGTCATCGGCTTGCGGCCCACGGCCAGCAGCAGCTTCTCCGCTTGCAGCGTCTGCGCTTTTCCATCCTTATCCTTGAAAGCAACCGTCACGCCCTTGGCGTCCTTCTTCACCGACTCCACCTTGCTGCTCGTGAAAATCTGTATGCCCTTTTTTTTGAAATCTTTTTCCAGCTCCGCCGAAACATCCTCGTCTTCGACCGGCACCACACGCGGCAGCGCTTCCAGAATCGTCACCTGCGTCCCAAATGAATTGTAAATGGAAGCGAACTCTACGCCCACGGCTCCCGCGCCAACCACGATTAATGTCTTCGGAATGTCCGGCAGCTCCAGAATCGAGCGGTTCGTCAAGATCGTCTTGTGGTCCGGCTCGATTCCCGGCAGCGCTCGCGCTTCCGATCCGCTCACCAGCAAAATATTCGCCGCCTCGATCTCGCTTTTCTTCCCATTATTGTCGACGCTCACGCGTCCCGGCCCTGCATACCGCCCCCAGCCCCGCACCCATTCCACCTTGTTCTTCTTGAAAAGAAATTCGATGCCCTTGGCATGCTTCTTTACGATTTTGTCCTTGCGCGCCAGGATATTTGCCCAATTGATTTTCAGTCCGCTGACCTCAAACCCCAGCTCCGCCCCGTTCTTGAAGTGGTCGTATACGTCAGCGTGGTGCAGCAACACTTTGGTCGGAATGCACCCCACGTGCAGGCAGGTTCCGCCGAGAAACGGGTCCTTTTCCACGACGACGGTCTTCAATCCCAGTTCGCCGGCGCGGATCGCTCCCACATACCCGCCCGGGCCGCTCCCGATAATCGCCACATCATACTTTGCCACTCGTAATCTCCCTTCCACAGGGGCCTGGACAGTTCAGTCTACTCTTCTGCGGTTGCGCGTTCTTTGGAATGCTCGGTGGTTGCACTTGCTATCGGCCTGGATGCAAACGCCAACAGTTTCTGCGGGCTACCCAACCGGCAAAGATCGGGCATCCTTCAGCGCGAATGCCGGCATCCCGGCAAACCATGAATTTTAGCAGCCGCTCGCGGCCCCCGCAACCTGACCCCAAACCTACGTTTCGAACGAAGGCGCGTTTTCCGGAACGGCATCTTCTCGGTGTCCGCAGCGAATCAAAAGCCTAAGAAAACGCCCGCCACCGCTATCTTTCCGCCTGGAAAGTTATCCGTAGTTAGCTGGCTAGCACTTTCGTCCTTCGTAAATCTTTCTCTTGACATCCTAATTTACTGTTCTATATATTTCATCTCCACTTACCGTGGGCTAGGCCGTTGCTGCCTTATTGGCGATCCCAGCAAGCCTGACGTCAAGGGAGGTACTGGCATCATGATCATGCGTAGAAGAGAACCGTGGCATTGCACGAACCCAGCTTGCCGTTGCAAAGTGGTGGTCCAGCTCAATAGCCAGATCGATGGCGACAATCCGCGCTGTGTGTGCGGCGCGCCGATGAAGAAAGAATACGCGCCGCCAAGTCTGACCTATCTCGAGTTTTTGCGTGTCGAGGATCCCGTCCCCGTTCGAGACGGCTCGCGCAAGGGGTGAGCCATGCGTGCAGAAACTCTCGTCCGGGCTGCACCTCACCATTCCAAGCCCTTGGCCATTCGCGCTGGGCTGGCACGAACTTTCGGAGGTCTGGTTGGCTTCCTTGCGCTGCTTTTCTTGCTCTTTGGTCTGTACCTGCTTCGAGACGCTTTCGAAAATCCTCTAGCCGCACAGCCCGTAGGCGTCCTTGCCGCGGCCATCAGCATTACTCTTGCCGTCATCCTGTTATTTTATTTGTTGAAGCCTCGGCATAAGCAAGCCGCCTGAACCGCCGGGCTCACGCTCGGGGGATCGCAGAAAAGTATCTCTCCTCGATAATTTGCCGGTGATGCAGTTCGTGTCCCGCCGTGATGTAGGCCAGCGCCCGCACACTAACCTCATTCTTGTTGGCCGTCCCTCGGCGCAACCAGGCATCTTTACCGAGCGAACGAAACAACACGAGGCTCGCGCTTCTCACATGCGCAAATTCCTCCACAAGATTCGCGAGCGGACGTTCGTTGAATCCTCCGCTGCGCACATAATCGTCCTGTTCGAATCCCTCCAAGGGCGTCTGGTCGCCCCGCGCAATCCGTAGCGCGCGATATGTGAAGATGCGCTCGGAATCCGAGAGGTGCCCAACCACCTCTTTCACTGTCCACTTGTCCGCGGCATAGCGAAAGTTTCCCTCTCGCTCGCTGCGCCCCGCAAAGAGCTGCATGGTTTGCACGCGCTGCGCCTCCAGCGCGCTCGCTACATCATTGCCGGGGACTAGCGAAACATATTTCTCGTAGTAGTCCGCGTACTCCCCGTGTTCCGGCCTTGCCACTTTCATTTTCTTCCACCCCCAGCGAAGTATACCTCGCCTGCACACCGCGGAGACCTGATCGCCGGATTTCCCGCTTCCGAATCAGCGGCCAATCGGGATCCGTCCCAACGAGGTCCGCGCGTCGTATGGAAAACGGCGCACATCGTGGCCGCGATAAGGAGTGCTATCATCCATAAAATGCGCGTTGCATTTCAAGGCGAACCCGGAGCTTTTAGCGAAGAGGCGGCGCTCCAACTTCTCGGTGAGGGAATAATCACCGTTCCCCGGCCCACGTTCGACTCCGCTTTTCGCGCAAGCAGTGAGGGTCTGGCTGATGCTCTTCTGGCTCCCGTCGAAAACACGCTCGCAGGACCTGTCGTCCGAGTCTACGATCTCCTACTGCAAAACGCTCTCACCATCACCGCCGAAACGATCCTGCCGATCGAGCATCACCTTATCGGCTGCCCCGGCGCAACGCTCCGCGAGCTTCGCTCCGTGGCTTCCCATCCCATGGCCCTTGCTCAATGCGAGCGTTTCTTTGCGACGCATGCTGATCTCAAGCGCGTTCCTGCAGAGGACACGGCCGGTAGCGTGCGCGAAGTTCTCTCCCGCGGCGACAAAAGCTGCGCGGCCATCGCCGGCCGGCGCGCAGCCGAACTCTATGGCGGCGTCATCCTCGCCGAAGATATCCAGGACAACCCCGAGAATTTCACCCGCTTTGTTTTGCTCCGCCCTGCCGGCGGAGCCCCACCGCCCACCTCTGACGCTCGGAAGATGTCCATCGCCATGCGTCTGGCACACCGTCCCGGCGCGCTCCTCGCTTCTCTTGAACCCTTCGCGAAACACGGTGTCAATTTGCTAAAAATTGAAAGCCGCCCCATTCACGGCCGCCCGTGGGAATATCAGTTTTTCCTGGATGTCGAAGCAGAGTCTTCTCTTCAGCTCGAAGCCGCTCTCTCGGAAGTTCGCAAAGCTACTAGCGATTTGCGCGTACTCGGACTTTACGTCGCAGCTCGCAACTCTAACGCAACTTACGAGGATCCACGGAAGGGTAAAGTCTGAAAGTCAGCTGCGCCTATTCGTACCGCAACGCGATAATAGGATCGACCCGCATCGCCCGCCGCGCCGGAAGGTAGCACGCCACCACCGCCACAATCATCAGCAACGCCGCCGTGATCAGAAAACTTGGCGCATCGAAAACTCCGATTCCGTAAAGCAAACTGCTCATGCTGCGCGCGAGTAACGTCGAAACGGCAAGCCCCACCACCACTCCCGCGGACACCATCGCCATCCCGTTTGCCAAAATCAAGCGCAGCACATCGAGCGGCTGCGCGCCCAGCGACATACGAATCCCAACCTCCTGCGTTCGCTGGCTCACTGAATACGACATCACGCCGTACGTCCCCATGGCCGCTAGCACCAGCGCCAGCAAGCCAAAACCCCCCAGCAACTCCGCCCCGACCCGCGGCGCCGTCAGCGATTGCACCAAAACCTGCGACACTGTCTGCACGTTCAGCAGTGGAACCGCCGGCCCAAGCCCCTGCACCGTGCTGCGCACGCTCGGAATCGCCTTTTCCGGATCTCCCTTCGTGTGCACATACAACACCACCTCGTCTGAGTAGTGTTGCTTCAGCGGCAAGTAAACGATGGCCTGCGGCGGCTCGCCTAGCGTCTGGTATTTCACCGTAGCCACTTCCCCCACGATCGCTATGTCCCAAGTCTCTCCGAGGAAATGTATGTGCTTGCCAATCGGGTCCACTCCCGGCCACATCTGCTCCGCCGCCGCCTTGTTCACGATCCCCACCATCGCCCCTTGCGCATCGTCGTGGTCGCTGAAGTCCCGCCCCTGCACCATCGAGATGACCGCCGTCGAAAAATATCCCGGCTCAACCGCAATCACCGGCGTCAATTTGCCGTTCCGGGGGTCGGTAATGTCCACGCCATCCGTGAATGTCGTTCGCGCCAGTCCGCCGGAAAACGGAAACGTATCCGAAATGCTCGCCCTTTCCACCGTCCCAACCCCCGCAAGCCGTTCGACCACATCCTTATAAAACTGCTCAGCCCGCGGCTGCGTGTAATGCTCCGCGCCGAGGTTCAGGAACATCACCATCTCATGTTTCACTTCGAATCCCGGGTCCATCTCCTGCGCGTTCCGCAAACTATGGATAAAAAGTCCCGCTCCGACCAGCGCAATCAATGAAAGTGCAACTTGCACCATCACCAGCACGCCGCGCAGCCCGTACCACCGCGCGCTTCCCGTCGGATTTCCGGTGCGATCCTTCAACGCCGCGATGCGGTCAGCCTTCGACGCTTCGAGCGCCGGAACAAGCCCGAAAAACACTGTCGCCACCAGCGAAAGCGCGATTGTGTAGAGAAGCACCCGGCCATCCAGCGTGAAGTCCAGCCGCCGCTGCAATCCCGGAGGCAAAAGCGACCGCAGCAGCGAACGGCCCCAATACGCAACGAGAATCCCCAGCGCTCCGGACAGCAGTCCCATCAGCAAACTCTCCGTCAGCAACTGCCGAATCAGCCGTCCCCGCGACGCGCCCATCGCCAGCCGCACTCCGATCTCGCGATGCCGCTGCGTGGCCCGCGCCAGCAGCAGATTAGCCACGTTCGCGCATGCGATAAGCAGCACCAAGCCGACGATCACAAACATCAACGATCCGGCGCGAACGTACACGCTTCGCAGTTGCGGTGGAATCGCCGTCTGATCGATCGGCACCAGCATTTCGTTCCGTCCGCCGTTGTCTTTCGGATATTCCTTTTCGAGTTCGAGTCCCAGGTTGTGGATCGAGGCCCGCGCCTGCGCGACCGTCACGCCCGGCTTGAGCCGCGCCACCATGGACGTCGACCGAAAAGCGCGCTGATTAAACCAATCCTTGGCCAATCCCGTCAGCACCTGATCGTGCATCAGCATCGGAACCCACGCGTCCGGGCTCCCCAGCACTCCCACATCATGGAAAGTGTCCGGCATGATTCCAATCACCGTAAAATCCTGCTCGTTGATTTGAATCGCTCGCCCCAGTAAGTTTGCATCGCCCCCGAATTCCCGGTTCCAAAACGCGTAGCTGATCACCACGACCGGTTGAGGTGTTTTCTCCTCCTCCGCGGAAAATCCGCGGCCCACCTTTGGCTGCACGCCCACCACGTCAAAGAAATTCGCGTTCACCACTTCGCAGAACGCTTGCACTTTCTTGCCGCCGATGGTCAGGTTCACGCCCGTCGGGATCGCGATGGTCACACCCGAAAACACATCATTTTTCTCGCGGTAGTCCACCGCATTCGGATACGGCGTCGGCAGATACTCCTGCAGAGGCCCGCCCTTGCTTTGCGCCGTCGAGAAAAGGCTCATCAATCGCGAAGGTTCGCTGACCGGAATCGCCTTCAGAAAGATGGCCTTCGCCAGCGTAAAGATGGTCGTGTTCGCCCCGATCCCCAGCGTCAGTGACAGCACCGCCACTGCCGTGAATCCCGGCGACTTGGCCAACACGCGAAGCCCATACCGCAAATCATGCAGAAAATCTCCCATGGGAACCCTCCAATGGAGGCTTGTAGGAATGCTCGCGAGCCTTCATGAGCCGGAAATTCGAAGCTCAAACAGCTGCCTCCCGCAGCCTACTCTTTTCATGTCCCTGAAACAACGAACCTTTCACCGAAGTCGGGTGTCAGCTTCCAGTCTCTACGTTCATCAAGCATTGAGCCGACTTGTCATGAAAGTGGGCACCAATCCTGCTCAACTTGACGCGCTCATTCTGCCGCCCTAACATGCGCTGAAATGTCCAATCTCGACTTACTCCGTTCACCGCTCAGCTTTCTGCTGAGCAGGCTTCAAGATATCCCCCACCGCAGGGTGCTCGAGACCGAGGAAGTTTGGTGGAAGAACGAAGGTGTCGCCATCTCGGACGCCATCGACCGCGCCGGAACTCCGTGGTTGCGCATGTTCGATCGTCTCGGAAAACGCGTCGATGAAATTCTCTATCCTCGCGAATATCAGACGATCTTGTGCCGGGGCTACCGCTCCGGAGTTGTCTGGCGCGCGCTCGAAGAAAAAGCGCTCATCCCAACGTATTCGCTGATGTACACCATTTCATTCCACGATCCCGGAATTTGCTGCCCTTACACCGTGTCGCTCGGCACGGCGGTGCCTCTCGCGAAATATGGCAGCGCCGAATTGCAGGCTCGCTTTCTGCCTCAACTCTCGCGGAAAGACGATTCCGTGTGGCAGGGTGCCACTTGGATGACCGAGATCAAAGGTGGCTCGGATTTGGGAGCCGCCGTCGAGACCACTGCCCGGCCAGCGGGCGATAGCTGGCGTCTGTCGGGTGCCAAATACTTTACGAGCAACGCCAACGCAGAATTGGCCGTCGTAGCCGCGCGCCCGGAAGGAGCCGCCCCAGGTGTGCGTGGCTTGGCGTTATTCCTGGTGCCGCGGCACCGCAAAAATGGTGAGCTCAACTATTTTATCCGCCGCCTTAAAGACAAAATCGCCACGCGCTCGGTTCCAACCGGAGAGGTCGAATTGCGTGACAGCCAAGGCTACCTGCTCGGCTCGGGTGACTCGGGAATTTATCTGATCCTCGAAGTATTGAACCTCTCGCGTGTGGCAAATAGCGTAGTGAGTGTCGCGTTGGCACAGCGCGCGATGGCCGATGCGCTTTCGTACGCCGAGCATCGCGCCGCTTTCGGCAAACCGATTCTCGATCATCCCCTCCTCCATCATCAATTTGAAAATCGCCTGAATGCGCTTCGATCCGCGTTTGCGCTAGCGTGGGAATCCGTTCAGCTCCTGAATGACGTCTGGATGGAGCGCCCGCCCTACTCCGATCGCTATCATCTTTTCCGCTTGGTAGCCCATCTCGCGAAATACTGGACCGCCGAGTTCGCCGTCGACGCCGCAAAGTGGGCCATGGAAGTGCACGGCGGCCTGGGCGTCCTCGCCGAATACGGCGCCGAACGCTGGCTTCGCGAAGCCATGATTCTCGCCATCTGGGAAGGCACTTCGCATCGCCAAATACTTGACGGTCTCGAAGTGATGGAACGAAAACGCGCCCACAAGCTGCTCTTCCAGCGCCTCGCCGAATTCGCCCCCACGAAAGAACTTCAGGCCCTGGAATCCGAAGTCGACCAGCACTTGTCGCTTCCACCCGAAAGAAGGGAAGCCCTCGCCGAACCGCTCTTCAAAAAACTCGCCGTTTTCACAGCCGAATTGCTCGCCCTCAAACCCAAATAGGGACAAGAGACCTTTGAGCGAATTTTGTCAACTAACTAAAAGTAGTAAACATTTGATACAGTCTCCATCATGGCTATTGAATACGACGAGATCGGTATCTGGTCCGAGGTAAAACTCGCAATCATCAAAGAGTACGCCTCGGCTTACGGGCGAATTATGGAGGCTACACGGCGGGATAGGATTCCAAGCCTCCGGTGGCTTTATATCGACGCGTATGCAGGACCGGGCTACCACCTTTCTCAGACTAGCGGAGAGTTGGTTGAGGGGAGTCCCTTAATTGCGTTAAACACCGAACCTCCATTTCACGAGTATCATTTTATTGATTCGGAGAGAGCTCGGTCAGAACAATTGCGAAGGCTCGCTGGGCCAAGGTTGGACGTTTTCACTTACAGCGAAGATTGTAACAAGGCGTTGCTGGGGAGCGTGTTTCCGAGGGTGGAGTACGGCAAATACAAACGGGCCTTATGCCTTTTGGATCCATACAACATTGACCTCACTTGGGAAGTTATAGAAGCAGCGGGCAAGTCGAACTCGATTGAGATTTTCATGAATTTTATGATCATGGATATCAACCGAAATGCGTTGCGCAAAGACCCTGACAAATCCATTCCGAGTAAGGTCGCTCAGATGACAAGACTGTGGGGCGATGAGACCTGGAAGGAGGCGGGATATGATCAGATTCCAAACCTATTCGAGCAGCTCGTTCCACAGAAAGTGACGAACGAGCGATTTGCGGAAGCGTTTCGACAGCGGCTCGAGGGGAAAGCAGGTTTCAAATTCGTACCTAAGCCAATGCCAATGAAAATAACCAACAGTAATACGGTAATCTACTATCTGTATTTTGCTTCCCAGAAGGAAGCTGGCATGGATATAGTGAACGACATTTTCAACAAATACCGGGCCAAGCAGGGGCTCTGAAATGGCAACAAACTCACACATCGAATGGACCGACGCGACGTGGAATCCGGTTACCGGCTGCACGAAGATAAGCCCTGGATGTAAGCATTGCTACGCTGAACGGCTTTCGAAGCGCCTGAAGGCGATGGGACAAGCCAATTACCGCAACGGATTTGCGCTGACCCTCCAACCGCAGATGCTGGAACTGCCGCTTCACTGGAAGACCCCGAAGCGAATCTTCGTCAACTCGATGAGCGATCTTTTTCACAGAGATGTGCCAACGGAATACATCAAGCGCGTGTTCCATGTGATGAACCGCGCGCACTGGCATCAATATCAGGTCCTGACGAAGCGTTCAGAACGCGTATTGGAATTGAGCAAGGAGCTGCCGTGGGCGCCGCAGATCTGGATGGGCGTTAGCGTCGAAACCGAAAAGTACAGAGTCCGGATTGATGACCTTCGGAAAACAGGCGCTCATGTAAAATTCCTGTCGTTAGAACCGCTTCTCGGTTCTTTAGGCAAGCTGAATCTTCGAGGCATCGATTGGGCGATTGTAGGGGGCGAGTCCGGTCCTGGCGCGCGGCCCTTGGACTCTGAATGGGTCACGGACATTCGAGATCAGTGCGTAAAGGCAGGAGTGGCGTTTTTCTTCAAACAATGGGGCGGCGTTCAAAAAAAGAAAACCGGGCGCACACTCGAAGGTCGAACTTGGGATGAGATGCCTGTTCAGATCGAGCTAGCGGTGGTGTAAGAAGGGCGGCCCTTTTCTTTTCTCTTCTAGAGCGTGTGAATTTCGACTCTTCCGCACCCCATTCAGCTCACGGCCATCCCCGCCATCTCCCTCTTCTCTCTATACTTCGGACCGCCGCACCTGGGTCAAGACCGGCGATTCGAATCACCATTCAGTACACCCAGAAATTTGTATTGACATCATAACACCAGCCCTGATACAATCTTCTTGTAGAGTAGTGCGCCTCGCTTCCGCGAGACTCCCCCAAAATCCCAAATCTTTCTTTCTGGAGACTTCCATGTCCACCCATCGCGACAAGGACCGCGCGTCCTTGTGTTCCTTCACGTTCACCGATGGCCGCCGCTGCCGCTCTCCGCGCCGCGATAGCCATCCCCATCTCTGCGCTTTCCACGCCCGCAAGGAAGCACAAGCTCTCGCAGGCGAGGAAGCCGGCGAGGATATCGCCTTTTTTCTCTCCGGCGATTATGTATCCGCTTGCGACCTAACCTTCGCTCTCGGACGCCTCTTTGCTGCCGTCGCCCAGGGCCAGGTCAAACCCAAAACCGCCACCACCCTCGCCTACCTTGGCCAAACGCTCGTTCAAACCCTCCAGCTAGCCCAGAATGAGTACATCAGCGCCTTCGGCTCCGATTCCTGGGAACAAACCGTCGGCCACAATTTCAAGCAGTCCAGCGACCGTCAATGCCCCCTTGATGAGCCGGACCCTGAATTCTCTCCCTCTCCCGAAGCGGAAGAGCAAGACACCGACGCTGACCCGTCTGCCTCAGAAACCGGATCAAAACCGCTCCCAAACTAGCTCAAAATTCAGCCTTCTCTAACTTCCCTAGAATGAACACTTGTAAAACTGCAACAAAACAAAAGACTTTATCTATCTTTAGAATGAACACTTATGCAAAACCCCGGGGGAGGGCTCGAGTACAACAGCCACTGTTGGCTGTGCTGTCTAAGTTCACCGGCCACGGGTCACCTGCCAGGATCCACCAAGCATGAGATCTCGAACTTGCGAGGCAGACAAGAAAAAGGGCCAGCAAATTTCGCCGGCCCTCTCGCATCCAATCGTTACGTCTTTACTTCAATATTTCAGCTGTTCAGCAATAGCTGCATTCGGCGTCGCCCATCCCGCCGCCGGTCATGTCATCCTTAATCCGCCGCAGCCGCTGCCCCAGCCGCTCGGCCATCTGGTGACGCGCGCGCCACAATCTCGCCTTGAGCGTATTCTCGGTCACGCCGAGTTTCTTCGCTGCTTCGCCCGTCGAGTAGCCTTCCACTTCGCGCAGCACAAACGCCGTGCGCAGCAGCGGCGAAAGCTCGTCCAGATTTTCGCTGATCATCTCGCGCAGCTCTGTCCCGGCAAACACCTGCTCGGGGTTCGGGCCTTCGGCTGCGAAACGCTCGGCAATCGGCAGCTCGTCCTCACGCGGAGGTTCGTCCAGTGAAACCGCCGGCCGCGCCTTCGCGCTGCGGCGCCTCATCAGAGCCGCGTTGATCACGATGCGCGTCAGCCACGTCGAGAACTGCGACCGGCCTTCAAAGCGCTTCATGTTGCGGTACGCGGAAAGCAGCCCGTCTTGTAGAGCATCTTCCGCGTCCTCGGTATTTCCGAGCACGCGCAATGCGGTCTGAAAGAGCGGCCGCTGGTAGCGGCGGAACAGCGTTTCCACCGCCTGCGCATCTCCCCTCTGCCCGGCGCGAATCAGTTTGCCCTCATTGAACTGCGCTGCCACTGCCGTGTGTGTCGTTACTGCCGCTTGTGTTGCCATTGTCCCCCCAATTACTGCACAGAGCCGCTGCATTGACTCACTGCAAAAAATCGCTACAAGAATCTCGTGGACCGAATGCATGGACACGGGCGTGCCTCAGTGCACCGGAACACCTCCGGCAGGCACCCTAGGCTTCCTCATCAGCAACAAGAACGGGATTACTGCCAGAAATACAACGCCCAGCATCTTGAAGTTATCGATGAAGGCCAGCATCGCCGACTGGCTCTGCACCAGGTGGTACACCATGCCCTTCGCCTGCAGCGCCGCGTGCGAAGCATTCGACCCGTAGGAAATTAGACGCGCTGTGTCGCCGTTCGTCGTCTTCAGCAGCGCCGGATTCAAGCTGTTCACGCTCTCCACCAAGTGCGCCTGGTGGAACTGCGTCCTGCGCTCCAGCATGGTCGTCACCGTCGCGATTCCCACGCTGGCTCCAATATTTCGCGCCAGATTGATAATCCCCGTCCCCATGTTTGTTTTTTCTCTTGGTACGTACGCAAAGGCCGCGACATTGATTGGAATAAATAAAAACGCCAGTCCAAAGCTCTGGAGCATTCGCGCTCGCACTGCATGCCTGTAGTCAAGCGCCAAATCCCAGCCAGCCATCCAGAAGAGCGCGATCGCGGACACCGTGCACCCAAATATAAGCAGGATGCGTGTGTCCACCTTTGAAACCAGAAAGCCAACCACTGGCATCATCAGCATGATCACCAGGCCCCCGGGTGAGAGCGCCATCCCCGCTAATTCCGCCGTGTATCCGAGCAGTTGTTGCAAGAACTGCGGAATCAGCACCGTGCTCGAATACAGCACGAACCCGAGGAAAAACATTGCGAGCGTCGAGATTGCGAAGTTGCGGTCCTTCAGCATCCTCAAGTCGACGACTGGATCTTTGTGCCTCCACTCCCAAACGATTCCGGCGATAATCCCCATCACCATCAGCGCAAAGAAAACTTGTATGAAGCCCGATGACAGCCAGTCATCGCGCTGTCCCTTATCAAGAACAATTTGCATGCTTCCAAGACCTAGGCTGATCAACCCAATCCCGATGTAGTCGATCCGGAAACCGCTCTTGAGGCTTGTTCGTTTCATGTACGGCGGATCCGTGATCAGCACCGACGTCAGCAGCAGCGAAACAATTCCGACCGGCACGTTGATATAAAAAATCCATCTCCAGGAAAAATTGTCGGTGATCCAACCGCCCAGCCAGGGCCCAATCGTCGGCGCCACCACCACCGCTATTCCGTAAACCGCAAACGCCATCCCGCGTTTCGCCAGCGGAAAGGTGTCGTTCAAAATGGCCTGCTCGCTCGGCTGCAGTCCGCCGCCGCCCGCTCCTTGCAAAATGCGGAACAGCACCAGCACGCCGAGGCTCGGCGCCAGCCCGCACAAAAATGAACTCACCGTAAACAGCGCCACGCAGGACATGTAAAACCGCTTCCGCCCGATCAATCCGGAAAGCCATCCCGAAAGCGGCAGCACGATCGCATTCGAAACCAGGTACGACGTCAGCACCCATGTCGATTCGTCTGCACCCGCGGATAAGTTCCCGGAAATGTGCGGCAGCGCCACATTCGCAATGGAGGTGTCCAGCACTTCCATGAACGTCGCCAGGGTCACCGTCACGGCGATCACCCAGGGGTTGATCGACCCGTCCGGCATCCTCAGTTTGGCTAGTAGTCTGTTCCGCATGGCACTTTCTTCTCTGACTCGCTTGCCCTGTACCTTTCACTACGTATGACCGCCCGACCGACTTTCTTTATTCCGACCTGCCTCAAGTACTTGGGCCAACCTCTCCGCCGCGTACTCCTCGTTTCGCTATTTCGTGATCACTGTCGCATCCACGTTCATCCCCGGGCGCAGGACCGCCTTGCCCGCCGGAATCGGATCCAGCACGATTTTCACCGGTATCCTCTGCACCACTTTCACGTAGTTCCCTGTCGCGTTTTCCGGCGGCAGCAGGCTCAGGACTCCGCCAGTCGCCCCCGCAATCGAATCCACGTGCCCTCTAAATGTTTTTCCGTAGGTATCGACTTTCACTTCCGCCTTCTGCCCGGACTTCATGTTTCTCAGCTGTGTTTCTTTAAAATTTGCCGTCACCCACACGTCTTGCAGCGGCACCACCACCAGCAATCCCTGTCCAGCCTGCACAATCTGCCCAGGCTCGACCTGCTTGTGCGTCGCAACGCCGTCCACCGGCGCAACCACTTCCGTGTAGCTCAGGTTTAGCAACGCTGCGTCCAGCGCGGCGCGCGCCTGCGCCACTTTGGCCACCTTTGCTTGAGCATCCGCTGTCCGCATGCCTACTTGCTTATCGTCCGCGCGTGCTCCTTGCACCACAGCCTGCGCCTGCAGCACCCGCGCCTTCGCCGCGTCCAGCTGTGCTTTCACTACTTCCACATTGCGCTGCGCCTGCGCCAATTTTTCCTGGTCCGCCTTCAACCCGCTCGCCGTCGCATCCGCATTCGCTTTCGCCGCGTCGTATTGCTGCTGCGAAATCTCCCCTTTGTCCACGAGCGGCTTGTATCGTGCCAAATCGGCCTTCGCTAGCGCCGCATTCGCCAGGCTCTTATCGACATTCGCTTGCGCATATTCCAGATCCGCCGTTTGCGCCTGCTCGTACGTGGCTTGTGCCTTCGCCAGGTCCGCCTGCGCTCCCAACAACTGCGCATCCGCGCTGGAGTTCCCACTGGCCACGTTTGCAACAGTGCGTGGAACGTCCACTCCCGCGGAGCGCGCTTCGCTCTCCGCCAGCGCCAGCGCTGCCTTGGCCTGATCCACCGCTGCCTGGTAATCCCGCGGATCGATCTTCACCAGCACTTGCCCGGCCTTCACTGCCTGGTTGTCGTCCACGAGAACATTCGCCACACGGCCATAAATCTTTGCCGCCATCGGCGTGATGTGCCCGTCGATCTGCGCGTCATCCGTGCTCTCGCGGTTGTGGTAATAGAGAAACAAACCGACCAGCCCCGCGAGCAATACAGCTCCCCCAAGAATCGCCAGCCGCTGCACCTTCGGGTTTGCCAGGCCCTTTGGCGCTGCTTTCTCCAGCGGCAGCTCTTCCACGAGTGGCCGTACTTTCGATGCGTTTTCCAGCCCGACTTCGATCTCGATGCTCATCGTCCCCTCTCACTTCGAGTAAACTTTTTCCATCTGCCCGGTCGATCGCGCAAAGTCCGCGCGCGCCTGGTTAAAGCGGTAAAGCGCCGCGATCTGATTGTCGTTCGCTCGTGCCAGCGAATCCTGCGCCTGGATTACTTCGATGTTGTTCGCCACACCCGCCTTAAAGCGGTCCCGCGCCTGATCCACTTCCTCCTTCGAAAGTTGCACCCCCAGATTCGCCACTTGCACCTGATTGCGCGCCGAATCCAGATTGATTAGCGCCGTTTTGACATCCAGCGCGATCTGGTTTCGCAGGTCGTCTTCCTGCTGCTCGAGCTTGCGAATTTCCAGATCCGTTTTCACGACCTCGGCGTGGATTCGGCCGCCCGTAAACAGCGGCACGCTCACACCCGCCTGATAGTTGTAAGTCGGGATTCCCGTCGTCGAGGAAGCGCCTTCGTAAGCCCAGTTGCCGCTAAAATCGACCTTTGGGAATCGCGAGGCCTGCGAAGCCTTCTTCTGCAATCCCGCCGCTTTCAAATGCTCCTGCAGCGCTTTCCACTCCTGCCGTTCGCCGAGGGCCGATTCGATGCTCGCCTCGACCGCGGGTTGCGGTGTGTCGAAGAAGCTCAGCGAATCTCCCAATTCGATGTTTTGCCGCGGGTCGAGATTCAGCAGCCGGCTGAGTCCGAAAAGCGATGTATCCCGGTCGTCTTCCGCCTCGAGCAATCTCTGCTTCTCATTTTGTAGCTCCACGTTGGCCCGCAGCGTGTCTATCCCCGTCCCAACCCCTTCTTTCTGAAGGTCCGCCGCCTGGTCATACAGGGCTTGCGCCAACTGCACCCGCGACTCCGACGCTTGCACGTTCGCCACGGCCCGCAATGTCCCGATATATTGAGAAACGACCAGCAGAATCACTTGCTCCCGCGTCGAGAGGCTGTCCGCTTTGCTGGCGTTCGCCGTCTCGCGCGCCGCCTGATACCTTCGGAACAGCGTCAAATCGAACACTGGCGTGCTGAATCCCGGCCCCGCGGAGAAAATTTGAAACGGGCCGCCGTGTTGCGGAAATCCCGGTATTTTCTTGCCGAGGAACGCCTGCAAATTGATTCGCTCGACAGTATCCGTAACGTTCAGGCTTGCTTGCGGCAACAGCGCCGCGCGCGCCACGTTCTTGTCTTCCACGCTCTCCGCCGCCGTCAAAACGGCTATCTGGGCCGTGGGATTCTGCTTGAGCGCCAGGCCCACGGCTTGATCCAGCGTCAAACGCATTATCCCGGTTGGCGAGTTGCCCGGCAGTTGGCTCTTCTTCCCGGGCTCTTGCCCGCGCGCCACGACGGGCGTGACCAGCAGGCTGAAAAACGCGACATAGAAAATGATGTGCGAACCCTTTTTCCGGTCACCGCAACCAGCCTTCTCCGCTCGTTCTCGCCCCTCGATCTCCTGCACAATCGCTTGGTTGAGGCACCCATCCGCGATCAGCCTCCCGCCCTGTTGATAGATGTCCTTAAGAAGCAACTTGCCTGCGGCGTCAATAAAGCTCACACCGCACAAATCAACCGCAAGCTTCTCGTCCTGCTTGCGCTCTCGCCAGCACTGTTCCAGCGCCGCTACCCAGGGCCCCGCCAAGCGCCCTTCCACGCTGAGGATTGTCTTGCCACGCTTTTTTTCTGTTGTGATTCTTAACATTGTTCCGTCCCTGCCAGCCTCAAGTAGATGCATTACAGCCTCCGCAGAACGTTAATTTTCTGAAATATTTAAGTTATTCATTACACGGACTTTACAATGAACAACGGTAAGGAGACTAAATCAGACGTGACCGTATATAGGCAAATGACACTATAATCGCACAAACTTGAAGACGATATTAGGTCATATTTGAAATAGTTCTACTGTGTCTTAGAGGATCCCCAACGGTCTATTGCCTCGTCTGCACCCCTGGTCACGAGACACTTCGTTCTCAGCTCGGTGACAATTTTTTAGCCCTATCTAACTCTACATGCGGACCTAGGATTCTCCGGTGCACAGGGTCCAAAGGTTCGCCGGGGCCGATGATTTCTCGCGGAACAGATGAGCGCCCCCCAGAAAGTTGGTGTTGGGAATGTCTGTGGAACCGGAGAAGCGCCGAACGACACCGCGCCCGAGCCTATTCCAATCGGTGTTTTCCCTTAACGCGGAGATGGCTCCCCGCGTTTTAGCGGCGAACCGCGATGGCCTGCAGTTCGAAGTGCCCGCCACGAAGTAGGGCTGCCGCTCCGATGAATTCTCGCGCGGGAAAATCCTTCGTCGTAAAGTAGCTCTTATAAATCGTGTTGAATTTGTCGAAGAGGCTTAAGTCGGTGCACGCAACCTGCACGTAGACAAGGTCATCCATCGTCATCCCCGCTTGCGTCAAAGTTCCCTTAAGGCTATCGAGCATGAGTTTAACTTCATCCTCGATTTCCGCGGGCGGCTTACCTGTTTTGGGATCCAGGCCAATCCTTCCGGCCAAATACAGAGTATTTCCGGCAAGTATCCCGTCGCTGAAAGGCGCCTGTACACTTTTTTCCGGTGCGTTAAACACCTTGCGGGTGGTTTGCGGAGCGGGTTGCGAAAATGCTCCGTTCACGGCGAGTATCCCTGCAACAACAAGTGCGACAACTAGAAAACTGACGCGACGATTCACGGCAAGCCTCCATTCAAATCCGCTCTGAAACAAATCCCCGGATTTGCGGCGCGAGTGTAGCCCTCAATTCGTTCTGTCGCAACCAGCGAGTGGCACAGACTTCAGTCTGTGCTTCCATTCGCAGCCGCAGCGAAATCAGTCCGCTTAGCAGCCCACGACCAGTGCTAGAATGCCGCTTCTTTTCCGAGGTGGCCCGATGCGCTCCACCATTCGAACTGCCGTGTTTTCGCTCGCCGCAGCACTGTGCATCTCCGCGCCGCTCTTCGCCCAAAGCGATCTGGATCAGCGCATTAGTACGGATGCAGACTCGCTGCTCGCAACCTACAAACATCTCCATGAAAATCCCGAACTTTCCGCTCAGGAAAAAGAGACTTCCGCACTGATCTCAGCGGAACTAAAGAAACTCGGCTACGAAGTCACCGATCATTACGGCCAGTACGATGACCCCAAGCTAATTTCCTATGGCGTCGTCGCTGTCCTGAAAAATGGGCCCGGCCCGGTGGTTTACGTTCGAACGGACATGGACGCGCTTCCCATCGTCGAAAACACCGACCTGCCTTACGCCAGCCATGTGAAAGTAAAACGTGCCGACGGCTCCGAAGTCGGCGTGATGCACGCCTGCGGACACGACCTGCACATGACCGTTTTTCTCGGCACTGCCCAGATGCTCGCGCAACTGAAGGCTCGCTGGAGCGGCACCGTCGTCTTGATTGGGCAGCCCGCCGAGGAAACCGTGGGCGGCGCGCAGGCCATGCTTCGCGCTGGACTTTACACAAAGTTTCCCAAGCCGGACTACGTTCTTGCGCTCCATGACTCTGCGGGCATTCCCGCGGGAACTGTCTCCTGGCACGCGGGACCGCTTCTTGCTGGAGCTGATTCTGTCGACATCACCGTGCGCGGCTATGGTGGGCATGGAGCCGCTCCGCAGGCCACAAAAGATCCGATCGTCATCGCCTCCGAAATCGTGGTGATGCTGCAAACCATTGTCAGCCGCGAAATGGATCCGCAGCTTCCCACTGTCGTCACGGTCGGCTCGTTTCACGCCGGAACAAAACACAACATTATTCCCGACGACGCACACCTGCAGCTCACCGTTCGAACCATGAATCCTAAGCAGCGCGAAAAAGTCCTCGCGGCTATCGCCAGAATCACAAACGGCGTCGCTGCCGCCGCAGGTGTCCCCGCCGATCGCGCGCCCATCATCGAAGTCGCGCAAGACCGCGTTCCCGCCACAATCAACGATCCGGTTCTCACGAACCGAGTCGGCGCAGCGCTAGAGCGCGCGCTCGGAAAAGAAAACGTGCTGCCCGGCGAGCCCGTCATGGCCAGCGAAGATTTCAGCCTATTCGCACTGGAGGATCCCAAACCGCCCATCTGCATGTTCTGGCTCGGCGCCGCCGATCCAGCAAAACTGAAAGAGGCTATGGAAAAAGGCACGCGACTGCCCGGGCCGCACTCCAGCGAATTCGCACCCGTCCCTGGCCCTGCCATTCGAACCGGCGTCAAAGCGATGACCTCCGCCGTGATGGATCTCCTCAAGAAATAACCGGCGCGGAGTCACAGCAAAATCATATCTCGATGAGTTGTTTCTACAGTCCAATCCAGCCGATCCGGATGAAGTAGAGCGACGTAACTCCGACGGCGAGCCAGAGGAGTACGCCTTGCAGCAGCGGACGCCAGCCTACTTCTTTCAATGTGGAGCGCGAGATGCCGGTGCCAATGAGGAAGAGGGTTGCCACCAGGCCGACTCGGCCGAGCGCAAAGATGGAATGAGAGAGACGAGTGATTGCCGGAGCGTAAGTGTTGAGGACCGCAGCGAGACAAAAAAACAAAATGAACCACGGAAATTGAATATTCGATTTGCTGCGAATCTTCCATTCACTGCGAACATCGGATTCGCCGCGAACTTCAGATGCATTGCGAACTTCGGATTCCTTGCGAGAGTTGGATTTGCTTTTTAGGATTGCGGCGGTCGCGAGCGCGAGTGGCACGATCCATAGCGCCCGTGCCAGTTTCACCGTAGTGCCGATGACGAGAGCTTGCTGCCCATATTTTGCGGCGGCGCCGACTACGGAACTGGTGTCATGAATCGCGAGAGCAGCCCAGAGGCCGAACTGCGATTGCGATAGATGAAGCGCGCCGCCAATTGGCGGAAAAAGAAGCAGCGCAACGGAATTCAAAATAAAAACTGTGCCGAGCGAAACCGCCATCTCTTCGTCGTCGGCACTAAGAATCGGACCAATGGCCGCAATGGCGCTGCCGCCGCAAATCGCGGTGCCTGCCGTAATTAGGTAGGAGGAATTTCCATGTACGCGCAACATTTTTCCGAGGATGAGGCCCGTTAGAAGCGCAAACGAAATTCCAACAGCGGTGTAGATGAATCCGCTGCGGCCCGCCTTCAAGACCTCGTGCAAGTTCATTCCAAAGCCGAGCGCAACGACGCAAACCTGGAGAAGTATTCTGGCGGATGTGCGCGAGGCCGCGGCGTAAGGATGCGTGAAGGTCAAGCCAAAAATAATTCCGAGGCTGAGAGCTACGGGAGCGGAAAGCAGTCCTGTGAACGAAAGAACGAGCGCGAGAAGAAAAAAGATTTTGGAGATGAGCGGCATCGACCGTCGAAAGAGTATCAGGCCAGCTATCGTGAGAGCCAGTGCGGGGATTTTTGTACTTGGAGAGTTGGCGGGAAATCGCGGAAGGGTGTTCCAACCGGAACATATTCGAGCACGGCGGCCGCCGTACAGTGAAAAGGCCGCTATTCCTTCGGCTTCTCGGGAGGATTTGCCGCTGGTTTTGGAACGACGGGATCAGGCTTGGCCGGGGCGATTGCTGATGCCGGCGGCGCAGCGAGGAGCTTGGCGATGATTTTTTCCGTCGCGGCTTTGCTGACAGCGCAGGCGGAATCCCAGACTCGGCACTGCGCCAGCGTGTACTTGCAACCGCAGGTGCAAGTGTCCGCATTGAAGCGGTGGAGAGCAATTTTCTTTTGCTCGGGCGAGAGTTTCGAGAGGTCCACGCCGGGCAGCTCGGTGGCGCGATCGGCGTGTTTGAGAAAAACCTCGCCTTTGTCCTCAAAAGTTTCAACTTTGGCCATGATGGGGAGAGCAAGCAGGGCGCGAATTTCCGTTTCATAGAGTTCCGGATCCGTATATCCCACGTGTTTTTGAACGACGCGGCCCTCGGTATCCAGAAGGAAAGACGTAGGCAGGGCAGGGATGCCGCCGTATTGAACGCGCAGGTCATCGGGGGTCATGGCGACGGGGTAGTCGATTCCGGTTTCTTCGACGTACTTCTTAATCTCTGCGGCGTCATCGTCATCGACATCGAGGCCGATGACTTGGAGATGGTCCTTGTATCTTTTTTGCAAAACGACCAAGTCGGGAACCTCGGCGCGGCACGGTCCGCACCAGGTGGCCCAGAAGTTCAGAAAGACGACTTTGCCTTGGAAGGCAGCGAGGGTGAGCGGTTTGCCATCTAGCGCAATGAGTTTGAAGCCGGGCGCAGGATCGGGGTTGCGAACGAACCGGATGACAGGTTCGTTGTCTTGTTGCGCGGCAGCCTGCGCACTGGCCAAACCAGGTGCGAGGAAAAGAAGCCACACAGCGAGCAGGCGGAGCGAGTAAGTCATGGTGTCCCCCCTAGAAGACCACAATGAGCGGCGCGCGCCAAGAGGATGATGAACGTGATTCGTAACTGGTGACTGGGGAAGAGAAAAGACAACGCCAACGCGCCGGCTTGCTGGGCTCGCTAGCGCTCACCCGTTTTCCGCAGTCCATGCTCTTTGACATCAAGCCGTCCGACCCTACAACTTTCGCCGCCATCGCTGCGCTCCTGGCTGCCGTCACCCTGTTCGCCTGCTTCATTCCCGCGCGGGCGGGTTAATCTGGTGGAATCCAACAATTACGTTGTGGGTCTGAGTGCTTGTTCGCAAAACACGAAGAGAGGCAAACTTTTGCTGCGCGGGGTTGGAACGCAGATGGATTGGCGGCCCCAGATATCTCCCGTTTGAGCTAACCTTCAATTCTGACGATCTGGCCAGGATAAAGGGAATCGACGCGCGCGAGGCAAGCGCATTCCGCGAAATACGGGAATCACTGAACAAAGAGTCGCTGAACCCAAAACATAAGCGCGATGCGCGCAGGCCGAGCTACTGCCAGTTGATGCGGAGTAGCGAGAGACCTTGGCGGGGCAGAATAAATTGCAAGTGCGTCGCACCGTGGTCAATCGGAATGAAAGAGGGGGAGGCAAAAAGCTGCAATTGGGCAGCTGCCTCGAGCTGCTCGTATTGTTGCGAAGTGGGAGATTGCGGCGAACCCATTTCCTTCCACGCCATGAACGCATTGCTGTGATGGGAATCGATGCGAAAGTGTTCGAGCAGGGCTTGGCTGACATTCGCGGGCAAACCACCGACGGAAAGATCAATCTTGGCGGCGTCGGCTGGCAGATCAGCGTCATGATAATTCCAGATTAGGATTTCGATCTCGTGATCTTTGCGCGCGGCGATCGCGTTGATGTCCGGCTGGCCGCGCACTCCGGCGCGCAGAATTTCATCGGTAGCAAGCGCTGCTGAACTGATCGACTTCAGGCGTTCGCCGCCCAGCATGCCAAACATCCGAAATGCGTTTAAGACGGGCTTGTCCAGGCCATTGGTGGCCAGATCGCGGAAACCTTCGAAGTAAGGCTGGTCTTCGAATTCAAAAGACCAGGTGACGGCGCCCGCAAAGTTGATGTGCTGGCGGCGAGACAAGTCGTAGATCGCGCTGACCGTTTCAGCCGTGTACGAAGCGTACAGCGCTCCGTTGCGGTAGGCATTCTGAGGATTGGTGCGAGCGGAACACGCGGCGCAGCCTTCCGGGTCTGATTCTCCGAGAATGACGGGAGTCTGGCGCCACTCCGGGAAAGAGGCTGAGATTTTGAATCCTTGTTCGATCGAAGCCAGTTGGCGGGCGATTCCCATCTGCACGTGGTCCGCGCTCCACTCCGGCGCTCCCTTGGGGTGAAAGCTGATGAAATTCAGGGGCGAGCCGATCTGGCCGGTGGCAAAGTTGCGCTCGCGCGCGCAATGCTCGAGAAACTCGCGCAAGAACTCAGCGGCTTTGGGAGAAGCCGGCCCCGTAGTGTCCGGACCACCGACAGATGCGCCCGGCAAGGCTCGAAGAATCGCGGCGGCGGACAAATCGTAAAGCTGAAAAAAATCTTTGGGCGATCCCTTCCAATAGCCGATATCGGGTTCATTCCAGATTTCCCAGAGCCAAGTTTTTACCTCAGCGTCCCCATAGCGCTCTCGCAGGTGAACGACAAAGTGAAAAACGACGTCCGCCCACTTTTGATAGTCCTTAGGCGGATAGGCCCAGCCGGTGAAAATCGTGCCTTGAGGGAAGCTATGGCGATAGGGCACAGGTTTCGTTGAGAGTGCTTCGGGCATGAAACCCACTTCCACCAGCGGCTTGATGCGCAGCGCTATGAAAGTGTCAAAGATGCGGTCGAGAATCGCCCAGCTGTAAACCGGGTTCCCCTGGTCGTCCTCGGTGTAAACGTTCGTTGAGCCCCACTTCATAGAGGCGGAGCCGTCTCCAGTAGTTAGCAGGTTATGGACACGAATGTGGACGGGAACAGGACTGAGGGCCGCGAGTTCGCTGAGCAATTTTTTGCCGTTTGGCGCATAGGTATAGTTGGGCTCGTCATAGCCAAAATAATTCCAAATAGGAGGGAGCGATCCGTCGGGTTGATCGGCGTGGACTTGAATATTCACGGTTGGCGCGACTTGCTGTCCGGCGTACGACGCGACGCTGAAACACAGAAGCAGAAGGACTGAAGGTGACCAGCGCAGGGGACCGGCTAGAGAACGCAGAGCAAGGCGACGTCTGTGTAGTGCCCGGATGAGAACACGGCTGAGCATGAGGTGAATCTTAACTTAAGTGAGGAGATAAATGGACGCGACGATGTGAGGCTGAGGTCCTGTCGGGCCGGGAAAAGAGCCGAGCTAAAGCCCGGCTTCTACGAAAGAAAAACCGCAGGGCTCTGCGGACTTCGCTAGTCGCTACAGAGATTGCCGTTTCTATTGAGTATTCGACCAGGGCGGGACGATGCCGGTCATACGGGCGTAGGCGATGAGCTGTCCCATGTGTTCGTTTGCATGGACGATGATGCGCAAATACATTCCGTCGACTGTAGCATCGCGATCGGCAATGTGAACTTTGCGCAGGAGATCTTTCGGAGCTACGGCGAGATGGGCTTGCTTGACGGCATCAAGGGAGCGTTTTAACCAGCTGATGACGTCGGCCTTTGCGGTGACCGATTTTTCCATCCCTTCTTTCATGTCGGCGGGCATCTTGGGGCCCGTGACGCTGAGCAAGTAGAAATTGGCCATGGCGATGTGCATGTAGACCTCGCTGGTGGAACGCACACCGGGCGCAGGACGCCAGGAGAATTTTTCCTCGGGTGTGGCCTCGGCAAGAGCGATCAGTTGCTGGGTGACGTGCAACCACTCGCCGTCATAGCCCTGCCAAATGCCTTCGGGCAGCTTTTGGTTCTGGGCGACCGCGGGGCCCCCGGCGATGGTGGTGAGGAGAAGGAAGAGAAGAACTTTTTCCATGAGATGCCTCCTTGCGAGTATTGGCCCACGATCCGGCGCGGTAAAGACCAGGTTATCTTATACGTGGCGCAGGGTTAGACGGGATTTTTTTGGAGAAGCTAGCGGAGAGCAAGATTTCCCTCAGCCTCGACTCGCTGGGTAGATTTTGTTTCTTACTTCAGAGTTGTCTGGAGTTTCTTGCTGGAGGACGCGGAGCGCTCTGAGCGTCTTTCCTTTTCCACGTGCTGGGTACACTCGGCAATCTCGTCATCAAGTTTTTTGATTTCCCGAGCGAGGTGAAAATCCTGGGGATGCTTGGCGTATTTTTCGAATAGCGAATTCCGTTTGGCTTTCAAATCGTCGCGTTTTTTTTTCGAATCACTTGTCACTGCGAGCATTTGGCCGCCCTCACAAGAAGTGTGCGCCTATTTTTCGTTCATGGATAGGGCGATGCCGGAAATACGCGAAACGCAGTGCTCGAGGGGTCACCTACGGCCAGCACTCGATGGTACTTGCAGTACCCCAAATGTTCCCTCGGCTTGAAAGTTTTGCCCCCGATCCGGAATCCCCTGCGTATATTCCCTTCCATTTGAACAGCTTAAGAAGGCAGCCGTTGGAAGAAAGTCTGCCTCCAAACAGGGTGGGAGGTGCTCATGAGTCTGAGCAAAAAGCACTATCTTTTGGGCGGGGCGGCAGTAGTGCTTGCCGTGGCGCTGGGAATCGGCGCCGCGGAGTTGCCGCGTCGGCCAAAGATTGTAGATGTGACGGTGCCGGAACAGACACCCATACATGTAACGCTGGATCAGGCCGTGGCCAGCGACGAAAACAGACCGGGCGATCACTTTGAAGCTACGGTTTCCGAGCCGGTGGTCATCGAAGGCAAGACGGTTATTCCCGAAGGAGCGAACGCAGAAGGAGTTGTGGTGGACGTGCACCGCTCGGGACGGCTGAAGGGCAGAGGCAGTCTGCAACTCGCGCTGGAAAGCGTGAATGTGAACGGACAGGAGTATGACGTTCACACGAACTCCTCGCGCAGAACGGGGGGCAACCACAAGAAACGTAACTGGGCCTTGATCGGCGGCGGGGCCGGAGGAGGAGCATTGATAGGCGCACTCGCCGGTGGTGGTAAAGGCGCGCTCATCGGAGGACCAGTGGGCGCAGGAGCCGGAACAGCGGTTGCTTTCTTCACGGGAAAGAAGGACATCCACCTACGGCCGGAAACACCGCTCACGTTCCAACTGGCTGAGCCTGTGACGATACAGACGACACAAACGAAAAGCTGAACTGATGAACTGAGCTAGCGCCTCGAACGCGCGAGCAATAAAATGGCGGGCGGACCTTGTCGCCATAAGCGGCGAAGGAGCCCGCCTTTCGTTTTACAAGAGACGGCTCGGAACGATGAATACGAATGGCGGATTGGGGAATCTAATGGTGTATGAAGATACGAACAGGTTTGCTCGGTTTCATTGCCATAATTCAGGCGGTGCTCTTCCTGACCCACTTTTTTATCTATGAGACTTGGACGTTTTCGTCACCGGGAGGCAATGCCGCCGGGCCGCTGTGGCTCAAACTGATTCTCAGCGGTCTGTCCGTGAGTTTTCTATGCGCCTCACTGCTGGCGTTTCGCTATACGAGCGCGACTTTGCGCTTGTTCTACAGGGCCGCGGCGGTTTGGCTGGGAATGCTAAGTTTTCTATTTCTTGCTGCGGCAGCCTCGTGGATTGTTTTCGGTTTTGGCTGGCTGGTGGGATGGAGCTTGGACTTCCATCGGATCGTGCAGATTTTATTCGGACTGGCAGTCGCAGCCGGAACTTACGGAGTTTTCAACGCAAGCTGGACGCGCATCACGCGAATCACGGTGCGACTGGCTAACTTGCCGGAAGCGTGGCGCGGGCGCAGAGCGGCACTGATTAGCGATTTACACCTGGGACACGTGCGAAACGGCAATTTTCTGCGGCGCATGGTAGCAAAGATCTCGAAGGAACAGCCCCATGCGATTTTTATCGCCGGCGATTTGTATGACGGCACGTCGATCGACGCAAGGCTTGCGGCAGAGCCTTTGAGCGAACTGACTGCCCCGCACGGCGTATATTTCGTGGCGGGAAACCACGAGCAGTTTGGCGACGATGGCAAATATCTGCGCGCGATCGAGGCTGCTGGAGTGCGTGTCCTCAGCAATGAAAAGGTGGAAGCGGACGGCATGCAAATTATTGGAGTGCCGTACCGCCATGCGACGCACGACGGGCATTTTGCGTCGGTGCTGGAGGGAATCGGCGTGGACCGTGAGCGCGCGAGCATTCTCTTGACTCATGCACCAGACCATCCGGAGGTCGCAGAGGCGGCGGGGGTCTCGCTGCAACTCTCGGGGCATACGCACGTCGGTCAGTTCATACCGTGGAGCTGGATGGCGCGGCGGATTTACCGGCAGTTTGTGTATGGCTTAAGCCGGATTGGGAAAATGCAAGTGATCACGTCGAGCGGAGCGGGAACCTGGGGACCGCCGCTGCGGCTGGGGTCGAATCCGGAGATTGTCGTACTGCAGTTTGAGTGAAACTTGCGTTGTTGTGAAGCGGCCGGTTCGCAATCGCGCGCGATAGTTACAAAGAGCGCAAGAAAGTGAGCAAAGCCTGTTTCTCGGCAGGCTTCAACTTTTCGAACTCGTCAGTGACATGAGAGGCTTCTCCGCGGTGGCGCAGGATGGCGTCGAGAAGGGTGACGGAGGCGCCATCGTGCATCAAGCGGGACTGCAGACGGACGCCCCAGAGCGGTGCGGTGCGAATCTTGTTCGCGGAATTGTTGAAGGCGGGGATGGAGAGATTCTTCCAGGCGTGCTGGTACATCCTTTTGCCGTAGTGCTCGATCATGGCCTGGACGATGCCGTCGCCCGTGCCGAGATCGTGGAGAAGGAAGTCACCGTAGGGGTAGAAAGTTTTTGCGCCGAGCGCGGGCGGTATGGTAAAGCTGCCGCCGTTGATGGGAGTGCCCGCGGCAGCGGTAGTGAGCGATGCGACGTGGCAAGTGACGCAGCCAATTTTGTCGAAGAGCGTTTCGCCATGTTTTGCTTCGGGAGTCTTGGAGAGCGCGACGTCGCGAGCGGGCGCTTCGGAGGCGCGCATGAAGCGTGCGAAGTGATCGATATCGGAGAGGCCGTCGGCATCGGTCTTGTCGTTGGGCTCGGAGGCGGTGTTGCAGAGATTGGTGACTTCGTCGGGTTGAAGGCGACTGGTAATGCCCATCTCGTTGAGATAGGCGTCCGCGGAAAAAGACAAGAGGCTGGCTTGTTGATCTTTCCAGCCGAAGCGGCCAATGCCGGTCTTCCCGGGGGCTTCGACGATGGGAACGTAAAGAGCCTGGCCGCAGATTTTTGCATGGTGTTTCTTACATTGGTCCTTCGAAAGATCGAGGAGAGTTTGATCGGAGAGGGCCTCGACAAATCCATCGCCAAGAACATTTAGAGAAACTCGGAAGGTGCGAATTTTCTCGGAGTCCGGGACGTGCTCCTGAATTTCCGTGCTGGGGAAAGCCCCGCTGGGACAGATGGCGCGGTCGTTGACGAGAGAGCGGCCCTTAATAATTTCCGCGCCGCCGTTGATGGGGACTTCTGAGTTTTGAAACTGGCCCTTGGCATCATTGTGGCCGACGCGCAATTCGGTGACCTGGCTCGAACCACCGCTCGTGGGATTTTGGTGGCACTCACGGCAGGATTGCGCATTGTAGAGGGGGCCGAGACCGTCAGAGACAGCTTCTACCTCGTCGAATTTGGCTTGATCGGCGGAGTGGGTTGCGTCGTCGACCAAACCATTGCTCTTGTTGTCGAATCCAGTGGGGGCTTCGGAAAGTGGCGGTGCAAGAGAAAGAAGGCCAATTGACAAAAAGAGTGAAATGCCGGTAAGCAGCCTCATGGGGCCTCGTAGGTGGCTGGTTGAGAGGAAATTTACTCCTGTAACAGCTGAAAGCCAAGTGAAAAAATGACGACAACAGGTGAAGACCTCGCGCCTGGCAGGTGCTAGACCGGGCGGCGGATGCCAAGCTTGCGCATGCGGGCCTGGAGGGTAGTGCGCTTCATTCCGAGGAGTGCAGCGGCGCCTTTGGGCCCGGCAATCCGCCACTGGGTTTGGCGCAGCGCGCGAAGAATGTGCTGGCGCTCGGCCTCTTCGAGGGTGGAAATGGAGGATGTGCGAGAGGCAAAGGACGTAAAGGAGGAAGCGGAGCCTGTTTCCACGGCGGAGCTTTCGTCGTGGTTTGCAACATCATTTGTTTTTAGCTCGCCGAGTGGGACGCGGAGTTCCTTGCCAGGAGAGAGGAGTACGGCTCGTTCGATGAAGTTTTCGAGTTCGCGAATGTTGCCAGGCCAGGAATAGTTTGCGAGAGCGTCCATAGCGTCGGCCGGAATATAGGCGACAGCCTTGTTAAGGCGGCGGCTAAATTTTTGGACGAAATAGCGAACGAGGAGAGGCACGTCTTCGCGGCGCTCACGGAGAGAGGGAATGTGAATGGGGAACACGTTTAGCCGGTAAAAGAGGTCGCTGCGGAAAACGCGCTCGGCCACCAGCTTTGCTAGATCGGCGTTGGTGGCGGCAACGATGCGGACATCGACGCGCTGCGTGCGATTACTGCCGAGGCGTTCGAACTCCTGCTCCTGAAGAACCCGGAGAAGTTTGGGCTGCAAGTCCAGCGGAAGATCGGCGACTTCGTCGAGGAAGAGCGTACCGCGGTCGGCGAGTTCGAAGCGGCCGATTTTCTGGGTTAAAGCGCCGGTGAAGGCGCCCCGTTCGTGGCCGAAGAGTTCGGATTCGAGAAGCCCGCCGGGAATAGCGGCGCAGTTTATTTTGACAAACGTTCGCTGACGGCGCGGGCTGAGATTGTGAATGGCACGGGCGATGAGCTCCTTGCCCGTGCCGGTTTCACCGGTGATAAGGACAGCGGTGCCTGCGGGCGCGACGACTTCCACCTGGGCTAGGGCACGCTTGAGCGCTGGGCTGTCACCGACGATTTCTTCAAAATTGAATTCACTGCGAATTTCTTCCTCGAGATAGAGCTTTTCTTCGGCGAGCTTGTCTTTAAGCGCGTCAATCTGTTTGAAGGCCAGCGCGTTTTCCACGGCGATCGCGATTTGCGCGGCGACCTGTTGCAAGAGTTCGACGTCCTGAGAAGGGAAAGCGTCCTCGCGGCGGCTGGCGAGATTGAGAGTGCCGAAAGTGCGGCCCTGGGTGATGAGCGGAACGCAACAGATGGTTTGCACACCTTCGGCCCGGAGCGTGCGAATGATTTCATTGGAAAAGCGATCGATTTCCACCCCACGCGCGCGAAGCGGCTGGCCAGTGGCGAAGCAGACGCCGGAAGGAGTGGTATCGAGAGGGACTGTGATTTCCCGATCGAATAGGCCGGGGCGGCTGGAAAAATCAAGCGCGTGGATTTTCAAAAGGCCGGAGGCGGAGTCAAGAAGGGCGAGGCTGGTGTAGTCGTGATGAATGACCTTTTTGAGAGAGGTGATGATGCCGCGGAAAAGCTCCGGGAGTTCGCGGCTGGAGATGAGAACGTTGTTGACCTCCAGGAGGACCTGGAGGCGATCGCGCTCTTGGGCAAGCTGAGCCTGGTAGGCCTGTGAAGTTTCAAAATTGAGTGCGTTGTCGACCGCCACAGCCACCTGGCTGCCGACGCGCTGCATGAATTGGAGCTCGGTATCGGTGATCCGCTGAGGGACAAGGCGGCCAAATCCCATCGCGCCGAGACGGCGCTGCGCAGTGGTGAGAGGGACCATGGCCAAAGAGCGAACGCCGACATCGCGAAGCCGCTGGAGAAATTCGGGAAAACGTTGATCTTCTTCCGTGTCGCTGACGACGAAGGATTGCTGTGATTGCCAGACCCAGCCGGAAGGATGACCATCCATCGGAGTTTCGCTGCCGGTCTTGACGGGAGTGGGCAAGCGAGTTTCGAGAATATGAAGTCGCATAACGTTGCGCACGGGGTCATGTAAAACGAGGGTAAGAAAGTCAAAATCAACCACGCAATGGAGGCGCTCGGCCAGGTCGTGAAAAAGCGCGGCGAGGTCGCGATGCTGAGCAATGGACTCCGCCACTTCGAGCAGGGCTTCAAGCTGGCGCCGGGAGTGTTCGAGCGGCGCTGCGCGGGTGACTTCGGGCGGGGAGATAGCGGGATCCGCCATAGAGTGCAGAATAGCATCCGTCTTGGCAGGGGCTCAACCAAAGCGGTAATCCTAACGCCGATGAGTTTGCAGCCGGGAGAATGAACCGTAGCCTAACTAGCCCTGCCTGTGGACGGGAGTTTCAAGGATTCCACGGCCTGGTACGACTCCAACCCAAAACTGCCCTGCAACGAACGCTCTTTCCATTCTTGATTTCCAATCATCAGAGTCCCGTCCTCGATGCGCCCGAAGACCCAAGGCGGAAGAAAGCTAAGAGAATTCTCAGCTTTCATCCTGCAGAACTTTGCCGAGCCGCCAAGCCCAGGACGATTCCTCCAATTGCAACAAACACAAGCGCCGAGCCGAGAATGGCGATCCCTCGCGGGATCGGACCGTGATTGAAGGTCTGCAGTAAAACTCCGAACGGGAAAATGACCGCGCCCGCCAAGAGGGTGCGCGCAAGCGCCACCTTGTAGCGTTGGGAGAACTTGATACGATCGAACCCGATTCCGATAACGATCAAGAGCATGGCCAGGCCGATCCAGTGACCATGTACATCCACTTGACGCTCGTAGATATATTTGGCTTCCGTATATTTACTGAATGCAGTCTCGGCAGCGGCGGGATTGCGACCTGCTTCCGCATCGAAAGCTTCCGCCAGGGAAGAGCCAATGCTATTCAGCGCCTGATGCTCGGCAAAAACGGCGTACCACAAGCCGTATCCCATGCCCCACAAAGCCAGGGCGATGCCGCCCAAGATCAGAATGCGCCGGCCGCTGCTCATCGCACGTCACCACTCTGGGCGTCGAGTTGGCCTGTGTAACGGAGTATGCCGATCCACATCGCCAGCAGCGCGATGATCACCAGCAAGCCTCCAATGTCCGCCAACCCACCGGCCACAAGACCGTACCGCAATTCCAGCAGCACACATACAGGAAGCAATACGGAACCAATTATCAGAACGCAGGCCCAACGAAGTTTCCAGGTCTCGCGCAAACTAACGTAAGGCTGAAAAAAAGCAAGCAGCATCGCGAGCAAACCAAATTCAATGATGTGTGCGTGCGCCGCGATATTGACGGCCTTATCGCCTTGAAGCAAGCCATACGCTTCCAGAGAACGGTCGACCATCCGCGCGTCGTTTGCCGCTGCTGCCTTCCCCATACTCCTAAGAATGGACGAATCAAGTGCTTCGTGACGGTAGAGATCAAAGCCGGCGTAATACGCGCCATGCAGAAAACCGGCCAGCACCATGAGCAGGCCCCCAGCGAGCAGTATGCGTCCTGTCCTACTGCGATCCTGCAGAAGCCCGTCCTGCCCGGCCAACGGAACTTGCGATCGAAAAATTTTCCCCAGGCCGAGCAGAAATCCAAGAGTGGCAATCAGCACCAGCAATCCGCCAAGGTCAGCAAAAATGCTGGCCCAGCCAATGGATTGCATAGGACTATAAGCGAGGCCGACGTAATGGATGAGGAAGACTCCGACAGGAAGCAAAACCGCTCCGGTCAGAAAAAGCCAAGCAAGGCGGCGTTTAATGCTTTCCTTAATGGCAGTCCAAGGAACGAGGATGGCGAGCAAGAGCGCCAAGTAGCCGAAATCGATCATGTGGACGTGCGTGTCCACTTTGGTTCCGCGATTTTCGAGGAATGATCCAACATCCTGAAAGCTCGCGTCTACGAGCGAGGAATCTCCAGCGAGCGCCGCGTGCGCAGCTGTGGCCAAGCTCGCGCTGACGCGCGACGCGTTCTGATGCAACACGAAAACCGCGAATATGTTTCCGAAGAGCATTCCAATCAGGATGAGACCAATGCCACCGAGCACAAGCAGGCGCCGCGCGCTTAGAGGAGCAAACGAGTCTTGGCCCATTTCTTTCGTGTTTTCGGCATCGGGAGATTGGTAGAATGGCATAGAGTTACTAAATGGGTCTATCTATCTGTAGTGACAAGGAGAAAGACCGGCCGCGATGCGACGTCGCGGCCAACCTTCCCAGACAAAGCGTTTAGAAACTAAATTTCACGGCGAACTGAATCTGCCGCGGGTTATTGACCGCGCGCGGAGTTCCATACAAAGGATTCGGCGACCCTTCCCGGTTGGTGGAAGGTATCGGAGGGCATCCAAAAGCCGCAGGATTCGCGGGGCAGAAATCCGACGCACCGTAGACGGTGTTGAAGAAGCGGATGTTCAAAGTATTGGAGAGATTGAACGCTTCGGCAATCAACTCGAGGCGCTTCTTCTCGCGGAATTGAAAGCTTCGTGCGAGGCGGAGATCGACACTGCGGAAATTGTCTCCCAGGAAAGTATTGCGCGGATCGATCCCGACGCGATCATTATTTCCGAAAATGTCGCCGTTGGCGTCGAAACCGGCAAACTTGGAGAAGCGCTGCGGCGACTGGATTGTCGTGATCAGGCCCAGCAGAAAGTCGCGCGCGAAGATATTCCAGGTGTTGGGCGTCGTCACCGTGCCGTTCAGCACCAGGCGGTTTCGTACGTCGTCGGAAGACAGTGCGCGCTCGGCGCGGAAGTTTTGGCTGTCCTGTGGAATCAACACGAAGCTGGGGTTCGGCCCGTCATCGATGGACTTCGACCACGTGTAACTGATCCCGTAGGAAAAATTCCGGGTCAGCCGCTTATTGATGTTGACCAACAAACCGTCGTACTGCGAGTCCCAGCGTGACGTGGCTTCAAAATAGATGGCAATCGGAAATGTTCGGACGCCGGGCGTAAACGGGCACGCAGGAACGAATGAGCAATAAACGTTCTTCGGTCCCGGACGGCCTTGAGAGTCGTGCAGTGTCACGACGGCCGTCGGGGCAGGCTGATTCACATTAAAGAAACTGCCGAGGTGCACGCCACGAACGTGCAGTCCGCTGATGCTCACCGTTGTGTCCGGAAGCGGTTCAAATTCGACCGCCAAACTCGCCTGGATGCCGTAAGGATTCTTGCTGTCTTGATCGAAGCGTACGACCACGGAGGGGCCGAAGAATCCGCAAACAGCGATCGGCTTGCAGCCTGTGAACGGATTCGTGAACGGATCCGTGGTGTTGTCTGGATAAGCTCCGTCATTCACAAGGCCCTGTAATCCGAGCGCGGTGATCGAAGGTTGACTGGCGAAGGCGAAGAGCTCCGTCTTGGCGTTGAGTCCATTTTCAAATGGGCGGCCAGGATACTTCCCATTGTTGAGCTGCGCGATGTTGCCAGTGCCACCGCAAGACGGCTCCTGGCAGGCGAGCAGGTTGGCAGGCATCATGCCATGAAAGAGCCCAAAACCGGCGCGGACAACCACATGGCCTTTGGTTCCGACGTTATACGCCACACCGACTCTGGGGTCGAAGTTCTTCCATTGTGTGTTCAGCACATTCGAAGGCCAAGTTTCAAACTCCCACCGGATCCCGCCGTTCAGGGTCAGCCGGCTCGTGGCGCGCCACTTATCTTGAAGGTAGAACCCGTCGTAGGTGTGGTTGAGGGTCCCCTCCGCCTGGTTTCGGATGGCGGGAGAGAAACTTGTGCCCTTGTATACCGAAGTGTTCAAGCTTTGTTCGTTGAAATTTGGCGCCTGGAAGCGCTCAAAGAAAATGACGTTGGGATGCTGGCACCCGGCTGGGCCTGGCCCACCGGGATCCCCGGCAGCCGAGACACACTGCGCTCCGACACCGCCGGCCGCACCGTCGTTCCCCAAAAAAGCGCCGAGACTGGGGAAATCTGCCTCGAAAGGATAGAAGAGCGGGAAGGATTCAGTAGTCTTCACAAAATTAAAATTGCCGCCAAAACTGATCGTGTGTTTATCGAGGCTGCGTGTGACATTGTCCACCAGCTCGAAGCGCGACTCGCGGTAAAAGTCTGGATTGCCGCGGTTCACGCCTATCGTGAAGGTATTGGATAACTCCAGGTGAGGTTGCGTTGTTACGGTGGGGAAATCAAAGGAGCGCCGGGCATACTGCACGCGAAGTTCGTTGATGAGCTTGGGGCTGATAACGGAGACAAGCGTGCTGGCAACCGACTGGTCACGATAAAAGTTTTTCTTGAACGCCGAAGGCAGATCGAATCCATCGTTCAAGGGAGATTGGTTGAGCAATCGGCCGTCATTGACGAAATAGCGCACGAATAAGGTCTCATTGTCGCTGAAGCGATGGTCCAGCCGGAGGAAACCGTTATCCGTATCATTGGTGCGGAGAACACTGCCTAGATTCGGCTCGGCCGAAAGTCCGTAGATCGCTTTGACCTCATTGATGGCGTGTATGTTTGCCAGCACCGCGGAATTGTAAAAGGGCGACTCACCGCGCCGCTGTACCTCATAGTTGCCGAAAATAAAGGTCTTGTCCTTCTTAATAGGTCCGCCAATGGACGCCCCGAACTGGTTCTGCCGCAGGACGTGCGCCCCGCTGGCCTGCAAGAGGTTAATGGCATCCAGCACATCGTTTCTGAAGTATTCGTAGAGGGATCCATGCCAGTTGTTGGTTCCGCTCTTGGTAATGATATTGACGATTCCGCCGACGGCCCTTCCAAATTCCGTGGAGTAGTCGGTGTTAATCACGCGGAATTCTTGAACTGATTCCTGGGGCGGAGTGCCGCGCTGAATTCCCGAGGCTGTGGAAATGTCGTCAGCGCCATCCACGGCGATAAAGTTGTAGTGAATGTTCTGCCCCGCGAAAGAAAGCTTGGTGACCGGCTCAACGATTACGTCCGTGCTGCCGGAGGTGGTATCGCCGATGGTTACCGCCGGGGAGAGTAGAGCAAAATCAATGAATTCGCGGCCGTTCACGGGCAGATTGACGATCTGGCGCTCGGTGATGACTGTGCTAACTTCCGTCCTCGTCGGCTCCGCCAATTCCGAGGTGGCTTCCACCTGAACTTTTTGCGTCACTTCGCCAGGCGACAGGGTGAAATCGAGCGCTGCAGCCTGGCCCACCTGCAGTGTGATGTTTTTCGTCTGCGTGGCAAAGCCCGTGAAACTCACGGTGACCTCAAAGTCGCCAGCCGGGATGGCGGGGATGGAATACTCTCCGTTCTCCGACGCTTGCATCGACCGGGAAAACCCGGTCGCGGAATTGCGAACGGCAACGCTGGCCTTGGCAACGCTCCCGCCTGAAGCATCGGTGACTCTTCCAGAAAGTGTCGCGGTCACGGCTTGCCCGGAGGCGTCAGCGGCATAGTAAGTGGTGAGTGCAAGCACACAGACAAACGAACAGAGAAGTAGAACACCTATCTGTTTAGTTCGGTTCATGACACGCCCCCCGGAGAGACAAACACGCGGAACACGGATTTCAATGTTCGACGGTTTATAACAGGCATCGATTAGTGTCAAGCAAGGATCATGAAAGATGGTTCCACCATGGCTCGCCGCCATCACTGCCTGCAAATTTTGTTTAACCCCCGTCTCTGGCTGTGGGAGCCAATGCCTTCGATGCAGGCAAAGCGCGAACCGCTCAGCCCACCTCACTGTGGCCCGGTCTGCGGCAGCGCGCCTGCGCACGCTCGTGCGCGTTCAAGCAGCAGCTCGCGCTCGCGGGCGTTGCGCGTCAGCGAAGCGGCCCGCTCGAACTCCGACAGTGCTTCCGCGAAGCGCCCCACCTTGAAGAGTAAGTCACCGCGCACGCTTGGCAAGAGATGGTAGGCCTTGAGTGACGGCTCCGAGGTAATCTTGTCAATCAGTTCGAGACCAGCTGCCGGACCAAAGGCCATGGCGAGCGCAACCGCCCGGTTTAGTTCCACAATCGGCGACGAGGTGAGCCGAGCCAAAGAGCCGTAGAGCACGGCAATGCGTTGCCAGTCTGTTTCAGCGGCTGAAAGCGCACGAGCATGACATCCGGCGATGGCGGCCTGGAGCGCATACGGTCCGAGGGCGCCAGCGAGATCTTCGGCGAGCTTAAGGGCGGCGAGACCGCGACGGATGAGAAGCTGATCCCAGCGGGCACGGTCCTGCTCCAGGAGAAGGATGGGCTCGCCCGCTGGCCCGACTCGCGCGCGAGCTCTCGAAGCCTGAATTTCCATGAGCGCTACTAGGCCGTGGACCTCTGGCTCTTGCGGAACGAGCTCTGCCAAAATTCGCCCGAGTCGCAGCGCGTCTTCGCAAAGCGCGGGGCGCATCCAGTCCTCGCCAGCGGTGGCCGAATAGCCTTCGTTGAAGATGAGGTAGATGACCTCCAGCACGGACGACAAACGGGCGGCGAGGTCGGGCCCGCGCGGAACCTCAAACGGCACGTGCGCCTCGCTGAGCGTCCGTTTGGCGCGGACGATGCGCTGGGCGACGGTCGGTTCTGCTACCAGAAACGCGCGCGCAATTTCGTCGGTGGTGAGGCCGCCGAGCAAGCGCAACGTGAGGGCAACTCGTCCCTCTGTCGAGAGGACCGGATGACAGGAAATGAAGACGAGGCGAAGAAGGTCGTCGCCGATGTCGTCGTCAAGTGCGGCTTCGAAATCCGGCACAGCTTTCTCCTGGGCTTCGAGTTCGCGGCCAAGTTCCTCATGTTTACGTTCGAGAAGTTTGCTTCGGCGGAACATATCGATCGCCCGGTGCTTCGCGGCCGCCATAAGCCACGCGCCAGGGTTATCCGGGATGCCTGATTGCGGCCATTGCTCGAGCGCGGCCACCAAAGCGTCTTGCGCGAGTTCCTCGGCAAGCCCGACGTCGCGCACCATCCGCGTCAGGCCGGCAATGATTCTGGCGGACTCAATCCTCCAAACGGCGTCGATGGTGCAATGAGTATCGGGGGACGTCACGGCTACCCATCACACCATCTTCATTCCGCCGGTGCAAGACCAAGCCGGCCACGGACGCCAGCACCTGCTCAACTCTCCGCGCAATCTTTCTTAGCGCGGGGGAGGCATATCTTCCGGCCCGAAGATTTGGCGAATTTCCGTCTCGCCTTCCCAGCCCGGCCAGTGTTTCTTGTGAAGCTCCATGAAGCGCAACGCACCGTCCAGCGCCTCCTGCTTCGACTTATGCTCAAATATCGCGAACCCGCCCACAACTTCCTTGGCCTCCGCGAAGGGTCCATCGATCGTGTTCACCTGCCCTTTGGTGACTCGGACGTGCGTGCTCATCGTCGTTGGCGCCAGGCCGCCGCTGACCACCATCTTGCCGGACTTCACCGCCTCTTCGGCCAGCTTGCCAATCGCCTCCATCAACTCCTTGGGCGGATTGCCTTGTCCTTCTTTATGCTTGACCAACATCATGAATCGCATTTTCGCTTCTCCTTTTTTCCAGTTGTGGAGCTGGTTTCCGGTTTTTGCGGCTGCCGGCCTAACCTTAGCTCTTTTTCCTGCCACTACTGATGCGTCGAACGAGCCCCGCCAAATTCGACAGCCCTTGCGAAATTTTTTTCCGTCACTTCATCTAATCCCAGAACTCGCCACGCCTACCGTTTCCGTTCCCCTGCTTGCGCGCGCAGCCGCTTCTCCTGCTCTTTCAGTTCGGGGGTCAGCGCCGGCCCGAAGTCCTCCGCCTCAAACACCTGGCGAATCTCAATCTCGCTTTCCCCTTCGTCTCCGCGCGGATTGGGGCACCGCTTCACCCATTCGATGGCCTCCTCCATCGACCTCACCTGCCACAGCCAGAATCCGGCGATCAGCTCTTTGCTCTCGGTGAACGGCCCGTCGATCACCGTCCGGTTCTTTCCCGAAAACCGCACTCGTTTGCCTTTCGCACTGGATTGCAGCCCCTCGGCGGCGAGCAGCACTCCTGCTTTCACCAGTTCTTCGTTGAACTTCCCCATTTCCGCAAGGAGCTTCTCGCTCGGCAGCGCGCCCGCCTCCGACTCCTTGTTCGCTTTGACGATCACCATGCATCGCATTGTTGTCTTCTCCTTTTATCTCGCCCGAAAGCGCAGTTTCCCGGACCGCCCCGACCAAGTAATCCTAACCTCTACTCTAACGTCGAACGGCGGCCAGTGAAATCGACAGTCTTGGAAAGTCTCTTGGAAGTATTTGAGGTGGGTTCGCGAACCAAATCACCGCATTTCATAAGTCGCCAGGCGACGGTTAGCCTGCGAGGATGCCGGCCAGCGGCCAGATAGATGACACAACCTGCGGCAAACGCTGCAAATAAGTTGAGTCGTCGCAAAAATATGCGGGCAGGTGATGCCAGACTGCAAGAATGGCCGGACGCAATATTTGGAAAGCTGCCCACGCAAAGTTGTAGAAAAGTCCGCCTCCTTCCGCCGCCGCATCAACCCGACACCGCAAAATAGCAAGCGCGAAACCCGCGATCATCACTGCCAGTGCCAGTTTGTAAATCCGGGAAAATGTGTGCCTCGCCTTCATGGCCGCCTCCTCTGTAAAGCCTCTGCTTGGCTCTACTTGAATGTCGAATGAGCGGCCATCAGATCGACACGTTCAGCATGCTTTTTTGAAGGCATTTCGTGAGTACCGGCACTGTTTAAGACTGCCCGGCCAAGTCTTTTTTCGGGGCGAATTGTGGCCCATCCAGAGGTTACGAATTCTTGACCCTGATTTGCGGCTTTACTGTCGGCAAGTCATGCTCAGGAGTGGACTCTTGCATTTCTGTTCCCCCTCATTTTCGGCTTGAGAAAAACGTAACTTCTTCTGGACAACTTGCGAACAGAGTGATTTATTTCTTGTGATGAAAATATTGATATCGGGTGCGGGCATCGCCGGGCCGGCTCTTGCCTATTGGCTTTCTCATTACGGATTTACGCCAACCATCGTAGAGACGGCTCCAAAGTTTCGCACTGGTGGTTACATCATCGACTTCTGGGGCGCCGGTTTCGAACTCGCCGGCCGCATGGGAGCTCTGCAGGAAATCAAGGAGAAAGGATATGTCGTCCGCGAGGTAAGAGTTGTCAACCAACGCGGGAAGCGCGTGACAGGATTTCCCGCCGACGTATTCAATCGCATGACTCGGGGCCATTTTGTCAGCGTCCCGCGCGGCGATCTCGCCGCATCCATCTTCGCCAAAATTGACGGCAAGGTCGAAACCATTTTTGGCGATAGCGTGGCACAAATTGAGCAGACCGAAAAATCCGTTCGAGTCAAATTCGAACGCGGAGGCGCACGTGAATTCGATCTCGTGGTGGGAGCAGACGGGCTCCATTCAAGGGTCCGCGAACTCGTTTTTGGCGCACAACACCAATTCGAGAAGGATTTGGGTTACAGAGCAGCGGCCTTCTCCGTCGATGGCTACAGTCCAAGGGATGAACTGATTTATGTGATGTACACGGAACTGGGCCAGCAGGTGGCCCGCTTCGCCATGCGCGGCGGCCGCACCCTGTTTTTGTTCACATTTGCGGATAACGGAATCGTGGAAAGTAAAGACGTCGCCGCGCAAAAGGCGCTCTTGCGCAAGCGTTTCCAAAACAGCGGGTGGGAGTGTCCGCGAATTCTCGAAGCCCTTGATTCTTGCGGCGAATTCTACTTCGATCGCGTAAGCCAAATTCGCATGGATTCCCAGCCGGGTCTGTGGACCCGCGGGCGAGTCACGCTCGTCGGCGATGCGGCGTCGTGCGTATCGCTGCTTGCTGGCCAAGGTTCCGCGTTGGCCCTGATCGCCTCGTATATCCTCGCAGGCGAGCTGCGCCGGGCCAACGGTAATTACGCGGAAGCCTTTCGCAGCTACCAGGAATTGTTCGCGCCTTTCGTGCTGCGCAAGCAAAAAGCGGCCTTGCGTTTTGCCGGTTCCTTTGCACCGAAATCTAAGTTTTCACTCTTCCTGCGCAACCGGATTTTCCAGCTTATGTCCGTCCGCTGGATCGCCGATCTCGCGGTCGGCCGCGATCTCGGTGACCACATCTCGCTCCCTGAGTACTAGAAATCGCGTCGCTCCGTTCCTGCAATTTCCGTTCCTCTCCAATCCCAAACAAATCGATAGTTAGAGGAGAAATACCTGCGGAGGGAATTATTTGATAGGAAGATCGTGAATTGAGGCGACCCGGAAGGCGCCAGGGGACGACGCTTGATTCTTATCGCGCGCCGAGAGCTTTCCGCAACGTCGGGTGCACTTCAATTCCCTCACCGTAGCTTATGAATCCCTGCTTTCGGAACCCATTCATGAATTCGTTAATTCTGGAACGCGTGGTTCCTACCATTTCTGCCAGAACTTTGTCGCTCAGGCGCGGTAGCTCGATGCCCGTCCGGCCGTTCTTCCCCAAATGCACGAGCCGCAACAGCACGTGGGCCAGTCTCTGTTCCGCAGTGCAGGTCAGCAGATCTGCCACGTGATCCCGATAGTTCTTAATGTTCGAAAGGAGATGGCTCAGCAAAGAAATGGAAGTCTTATTCTTTTTGCGAAGCATCTGGCGCATCTTTGCCTTTTTGATGGTACGGATAGAACTCGCAGTCAAAGCGACGGCGAGTTCCATCCGTGAGGGATAGTCTGCCAGGCAAAGCTCGCCAAAAAAATCACCCACTCCCAGGATTGCGGTAACTGCTGCTGGTCGCTTGTTCCTTCGGGTCAGCAGACGTACCCCTCCTTTCTGAATGTAGAAAAGCGTCTCGGCAGGATCACCTTGCCTGTAGATGTTTTGTTTTTCTCGAAAGTTGGAAACCTCGCCGCCCAGGCAAGCTCCCGAAGAAAAGTCTCCTAGGGGGGATGCTTTGTGGTTCTCGCGCTTCATAAGTTCCTCCCCCCCTAAGCAAAGTGTTTCGGGATGCGAAGCCCAAACCCTCCCGAGGGCCTTGAGTGTAAGGAACGTGAAAACGTTTGTCTGTTCAGAATGGTACAACCAGTAGCTGGACCCAAATCCGGTCCGCTTAGGATAGAGAGACTTGGTCGCGCCGCGGGGAATCCGAGTCTCGCCTACTCGCGCAGGACACCACTAGGATGCGAACTAACCAATCGAACTGACCCGCTTGTCTGTAAACGCGCCAACACAGGAGTGAAGTACTGCTTCATATCTCCGGTCACGCTACTACACGGGCCAGTGAACTGAGAGGTCACGACTTCCCACAACCAGCCGTCTGAGCCGGGCTGCTCTCCGGTTAGCCCGTCATCCGCTCGCAATCGTCGGGCTCTCCACCTTCCGCACCGAGTTTTGCGGTGCTATTTGCCTGCTGGAGAGTGTTCCACTCAGGTGCCTCGCACCAATTCCAGCACCGTGATTTCCGGTCTGGCGCCGAAGCGGATTGGGAAGCCAGTGGTGCCGATGCCGCGGTTCACGTAGAGTTGGCTTCCGGATTTTTCATACCATCCGCTGACATAGGGCGTCTCAAAGCGGGCGAGGGAGAGGCCGCGATAGAGGAACGCGAGCGACATCTGGCCACCGTGCAGGTGGCCAGAAAGCATCAAGTCTATGCCGAGTTCGGCTGCGCGATCGAAGGCGTTGGGGTTGTGACTCAGGAGAATGTTGACCATTTCCGGCTGCACCAGCTTCTCGTTGCCCTCCATATACCGGTCAACCAGGTGCCCGTCATGATCACTCGAGAATCGCGCTTGCTGATAGTCAATGCCAATCAAATTCATCGTTTCGCCGTGCGATTGAACGGGTACTCGCTCCTGACGCAAGATGCGGATCTGCTCGCTTGCAAAAAGGCGAGTAATCGACTCTTCGGTTTCGGTCATGAACTCGTGGTTGCCCAGGCAGCCGAAAACGCCGTAGGGCGCGCGAAGACTCCCGAGGATATGAACCACTTCTCCTTGCGCCTCCGGATCATCGGCAAGGAAATCGCCGGTCAGCGCGATCAAGTCGGCTTTCAACTCGTTCGTGATCTTGACGTAACGCTGAACCTGGTCCCCGGTCATAAACGGGCTGATGTGGACGTCGGAAAGCAGTGCGATGCGAAAGCCCTCGAAAGCTTTGGGCAGGCGCGTCAGGATGATACGCCGACGGGTGATTTCCATGTCCAGTCGGCCGTAAAGCAGCCCATAGGCGGACGCGACGAACGGTGTGGCGCTCAGCGCAATGGCGGTCTGCTCGAGGAAGCGGCGGCGACCGGGCGAGGGTGGGTCAAGAGCGATAGCGCCAGTCGCAGAAGTCGCGGTCTGGACTGCCGCAGCATCGCGCGCTTTTCGGTAAAGCCACACTGCGGCGCGGACCGCACGGTCCACGGTCGTGAATATCATGATTAGCAGGAGGCCTGTCAGCGACCCCACAAGCCACCAGGAGAGAGGCGCGACGAACAGAATGCTGCGCAGCGTTAACGTGGTGGGGGCGTGCGTACCGTTCTCGCTGGTGCTGTGCCAGGGAACCATGACACCACCGAAGAACAGCAGGCAAGTGCCGATGACGATGAACTTTAGCACGGTGCGCCCCCGCTTGCCTGGGATGAACCGCTCCCCAATTTCAATGAGGCGTCGTAGCCAGAAAAGCTGGCTGGCGATAATGATCAAAAGGGCGGCGATAGGTATCAGCCGGTCGATCAGCGCTTCCATGATTCGAACCCCGTCGGTGAAACCCGCCACAACTGCATAAGCTGGCAGCAATCATATCTTTGGGGGCCGCTGCGGGAAAGAGTCCAAGGATCGCGAACGCATTGTCGGCTATGCGGAAGTTATCCCGAAACCGCGTTCGAGCCTGCAATCGAAGCAGAATGGCGCTGTACTTGATTAACGCGTAATCGGACAACAGGCGCGCCCGGTCGAGCACAAGTCGAGTGATGCGATATACCGGTTCTCGGCGTGCTTGGCCGAACAGGATTTCGTGCGATTGCCCGCCTTGAATAGCTGGAGTAAACTCCGAGGCGAGTGGCGGATACTTCCTCCATTGTCGGCCGGACCATTTCTCACTACACCGTCCTCGAAAAACTCGGCGGCGGCGGTATGGGCGTCGTCTATAAGGCCGAGGACACCCGCCTGGGCCGCCACGTCGCGTTGAAGTTTCTTCCCGATGACATTTCCCAGGATCCGCAGGCCATCGACCGATTCCGCCGCGAAGCACGCGCTGCATCCTCCTTAAATCACCCGAATATCTGCACCATTTACGACATCGAAGAATTTGCAGGGCGCCCGTTTATCGCCATGGAGTTGCTGGAGGGCCAGACTCTGAAACACCGCATAACCAGCAAGTCTATCGAGGCAGACGAACTCCTGGAGATCGCCATTCAGATTGCCGGCGGCCTGGAAGCTGCGCACGCCAAAGGTGTCGTTCACAGAGATATCAAGCCCGCCAACATTTTCCTGGTTGATCGCGGCCCGGCAAAAATACTGGACTTCGGTTTGGCCAAGTTCGCCGCCTTTCGTCAGGCCCCGGCCGAGTCCCCTGGTGAGCCGTCCATGGCCACTCACAGACACGTGCTGGACGATGCTTTCATCACCAGCCCCGGTAGTTCCCTTGGCACCGTCGCGTACATGTCCCCCGAACAAGCCCGAGGCGAAGAGTTGGACGCCCGCTCGGACTTATTTTCGCTGGGCGTGGTTCTTTTTGAAATGGGCACCGGTAAGGTTCCCTTTGGCGGCGCAGCGGTTGGTTTGGTCTTTAACGGGATTCTGAATTCCCCGGCGCCCCCCGCGCGGAAATTGAATCCGAAGTTGCCCCCGGCTCTCGAAAATATTCTCGGGAAGGCGCTCGAAAAAGATATCGCGCTGCGTTACCAGTCAGCCGCGGAACTGCGGGCGGACTTGAAGAGGTTGAAGCGCGATTTGGATTCTGGCCGCACGACCGCGGCCGTTGTAATTCCTGGAACCCACGCGCCTCGCCTCTCAAGATCCTGGGCCATCGCGGCGGGTGGCGCCCTCCTCGGTCTCGCCGCAATTCTCGGGTTCCTGCTGACGCGTCCGGCCACGCCGCCCCGCATTCTGCGAACCGTTCAACTCACTAACACCAATCGCCCCAAATCAGGCGTAGTCACGGACGGTTCCCGGCTCTATTTCATGGAAGGTCAATCGCAGCTTTCGCAAACCTCAGTGACGGGCGGCGAGACGTTTCCCATACCGACTTCCTTGGAAGATACCGGCTTCGCCAACGTGTTCGATATTTCGCCGGATCATTCGGCGCTCTTGATGAATACGGCCCGAGGCACCTCTCTCGACGGCCCTCTCTGGAGCGTGCCTGTGCTCGGCGGCTCGCCTCGCCGCCTGGGCGACCTCGAGGGTCACGCTGGTGCTTGGTCTCCGGACGGAAAGAGGATCGCCTTTTGCAAGGGCAATGACATCTTCCTCGCGAGCAGCGATGGCGGCGACCCGCGCCGGCTTCTGACCACGGCTGGAACTTCCAGCGATCTGCGCTGGTCGCCGGACGGGTCGATTTTGCGCTTTACGGTGAACGATCCCAAAACCAATAACCGCGCCATCTGGCAAGCCTCCGCGGACGGCCGTAATCTTCACCCCCTCCTTCCTGGCTGGAGCAGCACGCCGAACGAATGCTGCGGCAACTGGACACTCGACGGAAGATATTTCGTCTTCCAGGCGCGCCGCGATGAAACTGCCGACATCTGGGCTATCAGAGAAAATGCCGGTCTTTTTCACTGGTCTCCGGGGAAGCCCGTACAGTTGACGACTGGGCCGATGAATGTAGGCAATCCCGTCCCAAGCCGTGACGGCAGGAAACTTTTCGTTCAAGGCTGGCAACCCCGCGGTGAATTGGTCCGCTACAATGCCAAGTCCGGACAATTCACCTCTTATCTTTCGGGAATCTCAGCCATGGGCCTCGACTTTTCTCGTGATGGACAGTGGGTCGCCTACAATGACGACACGGATGGCACCATGTGGCGGAGTAAGATCGACGGCACACAAAAGCTTCAACTTGTCTTCCCGCCCATGCTGGCTTACTTGCCCAAATGGTCTCCGGACGGAAAGCAGATCGCCTTCTTTGGCCATCCGCCCGGCGAACCTTTTCACCTCTATTTGATTCCCGCGGAGGGCGGCTCTCCTGAACTCCTCTATCGCGCTTCGACCAACTCCGCCGATCCCAACTGGTCGCCCGACGGCAAGTCGCTGGTTTTCGGAGAAAATTCACTCAACAATCAGGGCTCGGCCGTCTATGTCCTCGATCTGAAAACACGAAACGTCTCGAAGCTCCCCGGATCGGATGGTCTGTATTCTCCACGCTGGTCTCCGGATGGACGCTGCATCGCGGCGATTCCTCTGGATTCGCTCAAACTCATGCTCTTCGATATCACGACTCAGAAATGGTCTGAGCTCGCCAGCATTTTTGTGGCTTTCCCCACTTGGTCCCCGGACGGACGCTATCTGTATTTTGACGGAATTCTCGATAATCAAGAGGGCTACTTCCGCGTTCGAATCGCCGACCGCAAACTGGAGCGCCTCTTCAGCCTCAAAGGATTTCAAGCTGCCGGAGGAGCCTTCGGAAATTGGAGCGGCCTGGGGCCGGACGAGACTCCGCTCTTTGTCCGCGACGCCAGCATCCAGGAAATCTACGCTCTGGACTGGCAGACTCCCTAAGCTGCCGCGCGCCGCGGCTCTTCGAGAAGGCTTGCGCTGGCTCAACCCATTCGAGAGACTAGCTTGCACACATGAAACCGCGATTGCAGGTCATGAAATTCGGCGGCACGTCCGTGGGCGATGCGTCGCGCATCGCGAGGACGGCGCAGATTATTGCGCAAGGAGCAAGAGCGGGAGCATGCGTTGCCGTTGTTTCCGCGATGAGCGGAGTGACCAACCGCCTCATCGAAGCCGCGCAGCGCGCCGGATCTGGCGACAAAGATCAGGGAGCAACCGTTCTCGATGCGCTTCGAAAGCAGCATGAAGATGCGCTGGCGGGTCTGGTCGGAAAAGAAAATTCGCGGAACGAGATCGCGGAAGAGATGGAGGAAGTGCTTGCAGAGGGGAGCCGGCTGTTTGAAGGCACGGCGCTATTGCGAGAGCTGACGCCGCGAACTCTGGATGCGATCTCAAGTCTCGGAGAGCGGCTTTCCGCGCCGCTGGTGGCCGGTGCAGTTCGGGAGCTTGGTTTGCAGAGCGAGGCCGTGGATGCGACAGAAGTGATCATCACCGATGCGTTCCACGGAGGCGCGGAACCTTTGATGGACCGGACCAGGGAAGAATGCGAAGTGCGGTTGCGTCCGATGCTTGAAAAAGGAATCGTGCCGGTCGTGACAGGATTCATCGGGGCGAGCACGGAAGGAAAACTGACCACGCTGGGGCGGGGCGGGTCTGATTATTCAGCGACGATTCTGGGCGCGGCGCTGAACGCGGACGAAGTAATTATCTGGACGGACGTGGACGGAGTGTTGACGGCGGACCCGCGATTGGTGCCCGAAGCGAGAACGATTCCGGTGATTTCGTACCGCGAAGCCGCGGAGCTGGCTTTTTTCGGCGCGAAAGTGCTGCACCCAAAAACGCTGAAGCCAGTGATGCAGGCCTCGATCCCGGTATGGATTCGCAACAGTTTTTTTCCGGAAAGGCCGGGAACGAAAATTACGCCGGAGGGCCGCAGCATCGGCGGTGGCGTGAAAGCGCTGACGGCGATACAGGATGTGGCGCTGATCAGCGTGGGCGGGCCGGGGATTGTGGGGCTGCCGGACGTGGTCGGGAGGACGTTTTCGACGACGGCCGAAGTGCGCGCGAACGTGCTGCTGATTTCACAGTCGTCTTCGCAGAACGATATCTGTTTCATCGTGTCCGCAGCCGATGCGCAGCGGACAGTGGATGCGCTTCGGAGAGAGTTTGCGCAGGACTTGGCGCATGAAAAAGTCGAGCACATTACGGTCGATACGAACATCGCGATCGTGGCGGTGGTGGGCGAAAACATGCGCGGCACGCGGGGAGTCGCGGGCAAGACGTTTAACGCGCTGGGCCGCGAAAATGTGAACCTGATTGCGATCGCGCAGGGCTCCTCGGAATCGAACATTTCCTTCGTGGTGGAAGAAAAGGCGATGAAGACAGCGTTAATCACCACGCATCGGGAGTTTGGACTGGGCGAGGCGGCGAACTAAGCGAATTTCCAAACTCGCAAGATCCATTAACATACAAATTTTGTCGAGAGATATCCGGATCGCATGTGAGCCGAGCGGAGAAGCACACTGTCCATTAATTCGGTTTTTCGTCATCGGGCGGAATCTTGGTAATTTCGCTGATGTCGGTGATGTCGCCGATGGCGCGAGGGGGGCTGCCGGGATCTTTGACGAGACCTTCGAGTGTGGTTTTTGCATGTTCATCGACGGCGCCGACGGCGGCCACCAAACAGGAATAGAGAAAGGCTTTGATGCCCGAGCGGAATTGCTCGGTGGACTGTTCCGTGGCGCGCGTAACGTCGTCGATCATGGCACGGCGGCGGGAGTCGCAAGCGGAGCGATTTTCCGAATCGAGAGCGGAGAGCGCGGAGCGGACACGTTCCGTGGTTTCCGTGATGGCCAGATCGACTTGGACTTCGGCCTGGCGGCGGAACTCCTCGAGGGTGCTTCCCGAGGCGCTGTGCAGAAGCGCGCGGGACTCCGCCACACGGGCGTCCAATTGAGCCGCGGCTTCGCGGATGACCATACGCGTGGACTCCATCACGCGAACCAACTGGCGATCGGAGATGCGGTCGGCGGCAGCCTCGAATTGTTCGGTGGCCTGGCCTAAGGATTCGTCCAAACGGCCGCGCGTTCGCGGTTCGATTTCGCGCGTGGCTTTTTCTATAAAAGTTTGTGTTTCGCCCAGATGGCGCTGCGTATCGCTGGCTAGTTTTTCGAGGCGCTGGGCAATTTCTTCGGCCTGGGCGCGATAGGCGCTGTGCTGTTCTTCCCAGTGGCTTTGCACTTCTCCGAGGCGCGATTCGAGATGGCCGAGAATTTCCTCGCGAGACGCGCGCATGAGCGATTCAAAGCGCTGCTCGGAGAATTCATGCAATTGGCGGAGATTGTGTTCGCGAACGCCTTCGATGCGCGCGAGAGCTTCGTTGATGGCTTCGTCGAGGTGAGTGGCGAGCGCGTTCTGAACTACTTTTTCGGCGGCGGCTTGCAATTTGCCCTGCATGGCGGCGACTAACTGGTCGATGGTGATGGCGACGCGCTCGGGTTTGGCGGCAGAAGACTCTTTGGGCGGGGCAGCGCTGGGGGAGCCAGGTTGGGGCGACGGGAATGCGTTGACCTGGCTGGCCTGTGCTTCGATTGCGCCTGGCGAGGAGGTGGGAGGAAGCATTGCCGGCGGCGCGGGCGGTTCGAGCGCGGGAGCGACGGCGGTTGCCAAGCCCGCGGAAGAAACGCTCCCGCCCAGCAAACGATTCCAATCCGAAGGTGGCGGAGAAACATTCCAAATATTCGCAGGAGATTCGAGCTCGACGCCGACCTGAAAGAGTTCACGGGGACTCGCGGGAGGATGCACGGATTTTACAAAAGCGCGAATGACGGGTGAGATGGTTTCGCCATCCGGCTGGAGCAGCCGAAGGCCGACGGAGGCACCAATGGGATATTCATGGCGCGAAGGATAGCGGCAGCCATGAAGATTGAAGCTGACCGTGGCGGTTTTCTCCTGGAAGGACAAGCCGGTTTTGGTTTGGCCGAGCACGACGAGAGGAACGGTGCGGTCGATGCGCGTGCTGCGGCGGCCTTCAAGTCCAGAGAGAGAATGAAGATGATCAGGGGGAACGGCTAAGCTCACTTCCATCCTCCGAGTTCCTGGTGGGAAGCCTACCACCGACGGGGCGGGGCGCAAAAGGAATGTTGGTGGAGGAGCAGTGAGCAGTGGATAGAGGCAACGAAAGAGCGAAAATCGAAGATAGGAAAACGAAATTCTTTGGCTTGAAAGATGTGACCCCGGGTGTTTTTTGTAAGAGTGGCAAACACAGGACTTATGCTTGACGCGGCTCGTAAGAGTGGCAAATGCGAGACTTAAAGTAGCTGGTTTTTCAGGTCTTTGCAGAAGGCTTGTAAGAGTGGCAGGGAAAGGAGTTAGAGGAGCAGTGGCGAGCGATGAGCGGCTCGCGGCGAGATCCGAGGCGGAGAATCTTTGGAAGGAGCGTGGTGGGTTGACCTGCGAGCGGAACATGTGGAATGATAGCAAGGAAATGGATTACTGTCAAGGTACAGTACCTGGGTACTTATCATTCGAATGAGACGCGGGGAAGTTGAGGAGCTAGAAGGAGTTGGCGGGAATTTTGTAGTTTGATGAGACGCGGACGGGAAGTGAATCGTGGGTGGGGAGTAGTGAGTAGTTCCGGGTTCGGCGGAGATCTGAGTTTACAGCTGACAGCTCACGGTTCAGGCAGGAACAGAATCTGCGCACGCGAGACGGGAGAAGCCCGGCCATCCCGGTTGAGGAGGGAGTGGGCAGGGATGTCGAAGGACCGGGAGGGAAAGGTTCAAAGGACCCAGGTGCGAGCGGCGGCACCTGGGGCATCCCAAAAAGGCGAGAGTGAGAAAGAAGAGTGACCCACCGTTTGAAGAACAAAACCGCAAACGGTAGGCCACCCAAGAGTTAAGGAACCGCCGCCCGCCGTCCGCCCTACGGTCGGGTCCTGCGCTCCTCGAGCAGGGACTTAAGCACACCGTCAATCCGAGCTCCCCGCCGGTGGAATCCGATCTCTGGTAACAGTTCCTCGATGATTTCCTCGTCCGAACGCAAGCGACCGTCCGATTCGATCCAGTTGATCAGCGTTCTCAGTTCCCACGCCGAATATGCAGTGATCGACTCGCGACGCTCAATGAGTGGACGCACGCCGCGCTTTCGCGCTTGCGCAACAGACGGGTCCGGAATTATTGGAGGCGGCAGCAAACTTGGAGCCGGAGAAGAATTTTGTGAGTCGTCAGCAGAGGCAACGGCGCGTTGATAGGCAGCCAGTGCCCGGTTCACTTCCTCATCCTTGCGCATGAACCAGTCTGTGGACCAAATTCTGTGGAATTTCCAGCCAAGGTTCTCGAGTTGTTGCTGCCGCAATCGATCTCGATCGCGTGCAGTCGGACTTGAATGGTAGGATGCCCCGTCGCATTCAATCGCCAGAACATATCTGCCCGGTTGTTTTGGATGTTGAGCTACAAGATCGATACGGTAGCTGGAAGCGCCGACCTGAGACGTGAGGGGGATACCTCTTGATTGAAGTACATCAAAAACTTCTGCTTCGAAGGAGTTCATTGGGAACTCTGTTGAAGCAAGATCTCCGAGTCTCTTACCTCCACTAGCCGCATATTCCAGATAAGAATGAAGTAGCTCCACTCCCGTACCCGGCTTGATCTTTGTTACGTCCATGTCCAAATGGCTGAAGGAAGAAACTAGCGTCATACTTTGACGCGCTCGCGTAACGGCGACATTGAGTCGCCGTTGTCCCCCGAGGGACAGGAGCGGACCAAACCTAAACGGAAGATTTCCTCCTCTGTCTTTGCCATAACCGACAGTTAGGATAATGGCATCTCGCTCGTCGCCTTGAACACGTTCCAGATTCTTAACGAAGAAGCGCTCCTCGGCGTTCGCGTCAAAGAACTGTCCGAGGTCATGCCTTGTCGAAAGTGTCTGATCGAGGGCTCTTTGCACGCGATCGGCGTGCCGAATTCCCATTGCGATGACGCCCAAGGACTCGTGTGGCCTCTTCTCAGCATGTTCTAGAATGAGATCCACGACTTTCTTCACCTCTTCTGAACTGCTTTCTTCCTGGCCGTCAGTCCCAGGGGACTGGTGAACTACGATATGTCGGACCGCCGGTGCTCCGCCAGGACCTGGAAATGTCACTAAACGGTCTTTGTAGATGTGGTGATTCGAAAAACTGATAAGTGCCTCGTCTCGGCTTCGATAGTGCCAGTCTAAATACCAGGATGGCATAAACGAGTTTGTGACGTTTAGGAGGCTCTCATATCCTTGTGTTGCGGTATTGGATTCGTCTTCCGCCAATTCGTCGTCGTCGGATGCCGCGAAGAAGTTTGTAGGAGGTAGCTGCCAGGTGTCGCCAGCGACGACGAGATACGATCCACGCATGATTGCAGGGATTGCATCCTCTGGCAAGACCTGGCTCGCCTCGTCGAAAATCACAAAATCAAAGCATCGCGTCGTATCAAGAAGCTGACTCACTGAAAGAGGGCTGGCCATCCAACAAGGACATACCGCAGTGAGCACGTGCCGCGCCTCAACAAACAGTTGGCGAAGCGTTCGATGTCGCCGCTTTTTCTCCGCTTCAGACCGAATGATGTACTCCTCGTTCTTGTGCTCATTCATCGCCGTTATTGCTCGCTCGGCATAAGCTCGCCGCACACGCGCAGCAGCGATTCGAATGCGCTCACGGTCTAGCTCCTTGAATTCCTTTACAAACTCGTCGTGCGTCCTTCCATTGAAGCCTGCGATTTCTGGGTCCTCGGCTTGCGCCGCTTCCAAACATGAGGAATACCAGCACTGGTCAAATGAGGCGACCCATTTGTCCGGCGCGATCATCGTCTTGCGAAGCTCCTCGACTAGCTTCCCTGTCCCCGCGGCTGCAAGACCCTGCTCTACCGCCCACAATTTCGGAAGTCTCATAGGTGTGAGTCGATCTTTGGCGGCGCCGTCGAGATAAGTAGTGAGGCTGGCAATCGGCAGCAAATCAAGTTGTTTCTTCTGCGCGATAAAACCCAGCTTTGCCACGTCGGCAGCAGCTAACTCAAATTTCTTCTGGGAGTCCGAAAGATATGGCGATACCTGAGGCAAGGATGTGCGGCTGCTAAGTTCGGCCCATTTAAGTCGCTGGTCCTCAGCCGCACTCAATTCAGCGAAGAGTTCCCTGCTCCTCGCTCTACCAGCTGTGCGATAGCTCAGCGCTTCGTTCCGCGCCCGGCGGTATTCGCCGCTCGTACACCAAGCCCACATCGCGCTTAGCCCTCCTGCTCTACCAGGTGCTAGGGTACGGATCAATGCTTGGATGTTGTTGGTATAGAGTTGAGGGGAATAGAAACTGAGTGTTTTGCCAACCTCGCGAAGAAGCGAGTACATCTGTTGCGCATCTCTCAATGTCTTCGCGTTTCGGAAGCCTAACGATTTAGAAAGTTCCGCAAGAGACGCTACAAAATCGGGCCAAGTTTGCGAAGAGAGTCGTGCCACTAAGTCCACGGCCTGTTGCGCCGCGGCGCCGTCTTGGAGAATAACATCGTTCCATGGAGAAGGATCGCACCGCAGAAAGAGCGATGAGAGTCCTCCTGCCTCGCGCAGAAGATCGCGGATCTTCGCGGGACCCGCTCTTTCGATCCTTGAGAGTTCCGGCCCGCGCCAGCGTGTGTCCGAATGCAATTCTGCTTGGAGACGTAGCAACGTACCTTGCAACTCGTAAACCGACATACCGCTTGGTTTTCGTCGGCGGTGTAAGCTTTCGACGTGGCGGTTTAACCGTTCGCGGCGCTCTTCGTATTGCCGGTGCATCAGGTCGCAATCGACGGGAATGGCCTGGCGGACAGCGTTCAATGCGGCGGCTACTTGCTCCATGACGCGCTTGGATGAGACGTCGGCGCCGTGCAGATCGATGGCGATCCTGTCCAGACCAACTTGCTGAAGCCGCTTCAGCACCACCTGAAGCGCAGCCCGCTTTTCGGCAACGAAGAGTATATGTTTTCCGGCAGCTGCCAGACTAGCCACTAGGTTTGCGATAGTCTGGCTCTTTCCAGTTCCTGGGGGGCCGTGAATGACCGCACTTTGCTCAGCCATAACTGCGGCTATAGCGGATTGTTGACTCGAATCAGCGTCGAGGACCAAGAATTCGGATTGAGGTGGGATTCGGTCGAATTCCTTGGGGTCCGGGTTCAGCGATTTAGCGCCAATGGACTGCTTCGCTTCCGCGTCGCCGGCTAGTGCGGCAATAATATCCATCGAGACGAGGTTGTCCGGGCTTTCCTGCAAATCCCTCACCATGGCCATTTTTTGAAAAGCGAAATTTCCTAGAACGGCAACATCCCGGATTCCAAATTCTGGTACTGAGTTACAGGCTAGTTTAAACAGATCATGCACCCGGGACTGATCGAAGACCTCCTCTTCGTCATCGCCTTGCAAGAGAGCAAGTACCTTTTCTGACGAGATTGAGATACCGAATTCGGACTGCAGCACGTGAAGTAAGACAAGATTGACTTGCACGAGGCCGACACGATGAATCGACAGAGAGGTGCCCGCGTGTCCTTTCATTTCGAGCGCGATGGGAAGAAGGAGGACTGGTGCTTCCGAGTTCCGTCCCTCGTCGGAGGCTCTCCAGCTCGCCGTGGCGAGTGCGACGAACATCGTCGCAAGCCCCTTTTCTTCTTGATTGGTTTGGGCTCTTCGCCATATGGCCATTGCTTTTAAGATCAACTCTTCATCAGAAATCTTTTCGACTAAACTTCTTAAGGATACCGTCTCGCCGCGCAGGAGCGCGGCCCATCGCTCAGCGTCGTCAAGTGACAAGTTCAAAGTGCCCCATTTCAGGGACCGGTAATAGAGAAGATTGTTGCGGCGAGAAAGGTCGATCAGTTTCTTGATCCAGGCCTGGGATGCTTTCTCGACGGCTTCGCGTCTTTGCGGACTAATTTCCAAGTTCACGCCTTGCAATCGAGCTCCGTAGTGGTGAAGGAACGTTGGATCCAATGCGAATATATCACGGTGTAACTAACTAGAAGCCATCTCATAAATGCTCGGACATCGCGGAAAGGACGGCACTTACAGGATGAAACCGTGGAAACTCAGCCAAATCATCACTTTCCGTCTGATTCCATTGCAGCCGGTTTGTGGTTTCCCTGCCACAAAACCATTTATGAGATAACTTCTACTTGGATCGGAGATCCGTATTTTGTGTGTGCACGACTACTTGGGCGGGTGGCCCGGTTGCACGTTGTTCTTTTTGGTTGACGGGGACATGCGATGAGAGGATACCACTTCTGCAATACACGGGGGAGTAGCATCGTGAGGGGCGCCTGCCATAGAGAAAGGAGGCGGAGAGATTTCTCTCTACGCAGCCCGACGCTTTCGCAGGAGCGAAAGCGAAGAAAATTCGTCGGGCTGCTCCGTTCGAAATGACGGGCGGGGTGCCGGATGAAAAGCGAAGAGCGGGCACAACATATTGTGCCCTTACAGGACGAAGGCACGCCAGGGTGTTGCCGTCCGGGGCTACGGCGAAGATTTTTGTGACGAGAGGTAGAGTTTTCGGGATCGCGCCGTGCAAATCGCTTGATTCGAGGCTGAACTCACTCGCTTCTGCGGCGTGCGCCTCTAAGGTTGACATGTTACCCGAGCGTGGGCATGCTGAGGTTATATGTCTACCCAAGAAGCTAAAAACCGGCTGGAACTTTTGCAAGGGACTCTGGACCTGCTGATCCTGCGCACGTTGATCTTTGGCTCGCAGCATGGCCAAGGGATTGCGCGGGCGATTCAAGAAACGTCCGAAGAAGAGCTGCTGGTTGAACACGGGGCACTCTATCCCGCGCTGCAGCGGTTGGAAGAGCGAGGGTGGATTTCGGCAAAGTGGGGAACTTCTTCGAACAATCGCAAGGCCCGATTCTATTCGCTGACGCCCGCGGGACGCAAACAACTGGTGAAGGAAACGACGAAGTGGAAGCGGCTGGCGGCAGCCATCGGGCGGATTCTGGGATCCGAAGTGGAGGGGGGCTAGGGCCATGTTCCGACGTAAGCGAGAAGTGAAGGATTTTAACGCAGAAATTGAAGCGCACATTCAACTGGAGAGCGAGCGCTTGCGAGGGCAGGGGCTAAGCGAGGGCGAAGCACGAGCTGCAGCGCGGCGGGCATTCGGCAGCGCTACGCGAGCCAAGGAGCGATTCTACGAGTCCCGGCGCTGGCTGTGGTGGGACCACCTGTGGCAGGACATCCGCTATGGTCTTCGCATGCTGGCGAAATCGCCCGGATTTGCGGCGGTGGCGATTCTCACGCTGGCGCTGGGAATCGGCGCAAACACAGCTATTTTCAGCTTGATCGACGCAGTGATGCTGCGGTCGCTGCCCGTCGAGAGTCCTTCGCAACTGGTGCTGCTTAGATGGAGCGCGCGCAACTCGCCGAACATTCACGGATACATGTCGGCAGGCGATTGCCCGTCTGATCTCGGAATGCGCCACAACGGCGCGAATGCGGCGGCGAAACCTTCTGGCTGTTCCTTTTCCGAGCCGATGTTTCAGGAAATCGCAGAAGCGAATGTGTTTTCGGGAACGGCAGCGTTTGCCAACTCCGGCAGGCTGAACCTTACGGGCAATGGCCCAGCCAGCGTTATCAGCGGCCAACTGGTTTCCGGGGACTTTTTCCGGACGATGGGCCTTAAGGCCGCCATTGGCCGACTGATCGACGCAGCGGACGACAAAGCGTCGGCTGCAGCTGTCAGCGTTTTGAACTATGGCTACTGGCAGAGCGCGTTCGGAGGATCCCGGGACGTCGTGGGCCGCACCATTGAACTGAACAATGTGCCATTCACGATTATTGGAGTGGCCGAACAGCGATTCACCGGAATTGCTCCGGGCAGCGATTACGACGTGTGGTTGCCGCTGTCCGATGGTCAACGTATCGGCAACAGCGGGCCGTTCCGGTGGAACGACCGACAGGCGGATGTGTCGTTTTGGTGGCTGACGATCGTTGGGCGGCTGAAGCCGGGAACACCACAGGCGCAAGCGCAAGCGAAAGTGAGCGGGCTCTTCCGCAACGAGATGCTGCACGGGGCGGTGCCGCTATTCCGCGGCGGTGGGCCAGCGGGAGTGGCTGGGCCGCGAGCAGGAGGGCCTGGAGGCGGGCCAGTTGGGCGCGAAATGGTTTTCGGTGGAGCGCCGCCACCCGGAGGAGGTCAAGCGCCAAGAAGCCTTTCTGCGGCGCCGCAACCACCGCCCGGGCAAGGAGGCATGCAGGTTCAGCGTGAGGCGCCTGGCAGCCCGAGGCCGCAGTCCCCGGAAAATCAGCGGACTATCGTGGCTGGACCGCCGGGAGCGGCGGCGCCAGGAGGCGCGCACCCGTCGGAGATGCCGAGTGAGCCGAAGACGCTTTCCACGGCCGCCGACAATCCGGAAGTGACACTTGTGTCCGCGCAGGGCGGTCTGACGGGCGCGCGAACGCGTTACGCCGATCCCTTATACGTATTAATGCTCGCAGTCGGAATCATTTTGCTAATCGCTTGCGCAAACGTGGCGGGGCTGATGCTCGCGCGGGCCGCCGCACGGCAGAAGGAAATGGCGGTGCGATTGGCGCTGGGCGCGGGCCGGGCGCGGATCGTGCGGCAGCTGATGACGGAAAGCGTAATGCTGTCGGTGCTTGGAGGCGCGCTGGGCATTCTGTTTGCGTACTGGGGAGCACATGCGATTCTTTCGTTTGTTTCGAGCAATCAGCCGCGTCCGCTAGGATTCGCGACGGGCCTAGACCTGCGAGTTCTAGGGTTCACCGTCGCGGTTTCGCTATTGACAGGAATTCTTTTCGGCATCGCACCGACTTTTCGGAGCGCACGCGTGGATTTGACGCCGGTGCTCAAGGAAGGAGAGGGAAGCTCCACGAGATCGGGGCGACCGGGCGGAAAATGGTTCAGCATCGGCAATGGGCTGGTGGTGGCGCAAGTGGCGCTGGCGATCGTTGTGCTGGTGGGCGCTGGACTACTGGTACGCACGCTGGACAACCTGCGAAGCGTCGACGTGGGATTCGATTCGCACAATATCCTGGTTTTCGGAATCGACCCGTCGCTGATCGGCTACAAAGCCGGACAGATTGACAGCTTCTATCGGGACTTGCAGGGCCGGCTGTCGGAAACGCCGGGAGTGAAGTCCGCGAGCTACTCGATGATGCCACTCTTGAGTAATGGGCTGATGGTTACCAGCTTCCACTGGCCGGGCATGCCACAGGATCAGGAGTACGAGGCGGACACGCTCGGCGTGGGGCCAAATTTTTTTGAGACGCTGCACATTCCATTTCTGGCCGGCCGCGGATTCAACAGTTCCGATTTTGAGCTGTCTGCCGCGAATGGCGGAGCGACTCCGACATCGGCGCCGACTCCGGTGATCGTGAATCAAGCGTTCGTCGAGAAATACGCCGGGAAAGATAAACCTATCGGAAAACTGTTCGGACAATCGGAGGGAAACGCAAACGGTCCGGCGAGCGCCGGATACGAAATCATCGGCGTGGTGCGGGACACCAAATACAACAGCTTGCGCCGGGAGATCCACCCCATGATGTACACGCCGCAAAGCGCCGGGGGAGCTTCGTTTGAATTGCGCACAGCGGCAGACCCGCAGGCCATTCTTCCCGCGATACGCGAAGTGGTGGCGCAAGTAAACACGAATTTGCCGCTCTTCAATGTGACAACGGAATCGGAGCAAATCGACCGGTTGCTTTTTCAGGAGCGGCTGGTGGCGCGGCTAGCCGGGTTCTTTGGATTGCTGGCGCTGGTGCTTGCGTCCATTGGACTCTACGGCTTGCTTTCCTACGAAGTCGCGCAGCGCACGAGGGAAATCGGAATTCGCATGGCGCTGGGCGCGGAACCGGGAGGCGTGCTAAAGCTGGTCTTGCGGCAGGGCATTGTGCTGGCGATTGCCGGAGCCGCCGCGGGAATGTGCGTAGCGCTGGGCGTGATGCGCTACCTGAGCTCGATGCTTTACGACATCCATACTAACGATCCGCTAACGATGATTGCCGTCGCGGTGCTACTTGCGCTTGTGGCGCTTGCCGCGTGTTACATACCCGCACGGCGGGCCACGCGCGTCGACCCTCTGGTCGCTTTGAGATACGAGTAGTTGCCGGGACGAATGAACGGCAGCGATTTCAAGTAACAACATAACAAGCCCCCCTAACTATGCATGGTCTCGCGAGCTATCCATGGGGCGGCACGGCCGGATATTCGGAAACAGGACCGAGCCGAACATTCGAGCGGATTCATTGTTGAGATATTGAGTCACGTCTTAGAACATGCGGGGCTATTTGCGGCCGATGAAGCGGACGCGGAGGGTGACGGCGCGGCCTTGTCCGCCGGCGAAGGCACCGAAGCTGGGGGCGTCGATATTGTTGACGACGGTGTCGGGATTTTGGCGGTTGAATGCGTTTACGGCTTCGACGCGGACTCCCCAGAGGTAGCCGCGGAAGCCGAATTTTTTTTCGATGCCAAGGTTGAGGCTGGCATAGTCCGGGAAGCGGAGAGAGTTTGGAAGCCCGACGAGTTGCTGCTGGAGATTGATGACGCTAAAGGGAAAACCGGTGCGGTACTCGAAGAGGTAGCTGAGTTGGATTCCCCAGATGTGCGTGGGAGCCCAGCCCCAGGAGAGGAGGCGGTTGGGGGCGTCCCAGGCGACGGGTGCGGATTGCTGGGCGGCGTAGAAGATCGAACCGAGGGAGGGGCTGAGAACTTCATTGGAATGGGCGACGGAGCGCGTGTAGGCGCCATAGACTTCCATGTTCTTTGTGAACACCTGGCGCAGGGAAATGGTGGCTGAGCGGTAGCGGTCCTTGCGGGAGTCCTGGAGAAGAAAAATGCCGCCAGGTTGGGCGGGTTGCTGGTCCACATAGGCGAAGGCGTGAGAGCCGTTGCGGGCGAGGAGTTCCAGGGTGAGGAGGGTGTTGTGGGTAATTTTTTGCTGCCCTGCGGCGCTGGATATGGCGAAGCGGGGTTGTTGAATACCGTTGGCGGGAAGCAGGAACTGGCTTGCGACGGGGCCTTGCACGACAAACTTACCGGTGGAGTCGTAAAAGGTATCGAGTTCCTGCTGATCGAAAGCCTGTCCGATAAGAGAAAGATTCAGCGGGGCATTGTAGATGCCCCAGCCGAACGAAATTTTTGAGGTATCGTCGCCCAAAGGAAGGACGTTGGCGGAAAGGCGTGGGCCAGCCATGGCGCTTTGCGTGAAACGATCCCAGTCCATGCGCAAACCTGCTTGCACGACGAGATACTTTGAAATCGACCAGGTGTCCTGCGCGTAGGCGCCGGCCTGGGTGTTGGAGAGATAGGGATTTGCGGAGCCGGAAAAAGTCGATTGCCGGACGAGGGTGCCATCGGCGCGAAGAGCCTGAATTTCGCCGCGCCCGGTGGAGAGAGAGTAGGAGAGGGCCGCTACATTTAGGCCGACAGCGAGTTGATGAGTGCCATGCCAGTGGCGGGACGCGGCGATTACGTTAGCGGCGGCCTGGAGGCGGCGGCCGAGACGGTGCGAGCGCTGGAAATAGTTTCCGGACGAGCCGTTGACGAGCAAGACATAAGGTTGCGAGCCTTGGGGGATGAAATCGAGGACGCCGCTATCGGCGGCGGCGCCGAACTCGAAGAGCGTGTCGTGAAGCCAGATCTGGTCTTTAAGAGAGACGAAGAAGCGCTGCTGGTTGGCGGTGATGGTGGTGGAGATGGGGTCGAGAGAGTCGAGGCCGACGTTGGTGTCGCGGGCGCGATTGTAAAGAAAGCTGGCATGGAGAATGTGCTGGGGCGTGAAGTTGAATTGAAGACGAAGGAGATTATCGCCCGCCCAATCTTCCCAAGTGTTGGCGCCAGAGGGCTGCTCTTTGACGACGGCGAAAGTATGTTGAAGGCTGATCGAATTGGAAAACCAAAAGCGGGTGCGGCGGATGTGGCCGGAAAAGGTAAAGCGGGGGTACCAGTCGCCGAGATGGACGCCTTCCTGAACGTTGATGCCAGGGGCGGGATTGGTGGTGCCGAAGCGCCAGCGGTCGTCGCCGTCGGGAGTTTCGAGGCTTAGGATATTCGCGCCGGAATGAGCATAGCCGGCGCCGAAGCGGCTTGTCTGGACTTCAGCGGCGCGGGTGGCGTCGACATTGAAGCGAGGGGTGAACTGGCCATTCACGGGATCGCCGATTTCGAAGCCGTCGAGCAAGTATTGAGTTTCTCCCGAGCGTGCGCCGGCGATGTGCAGATTGGCGAGATTATCCTGGGTGATTTCCGGCAAAGCAGCGAGGCTCTGGGCGAGGACGTGGGGGCTGGATACGGGGATGTCGCGGATGTCGCGCGCCGTGAGGGTGTTGCGCTGGGCGGTATCCTGCGGATCGATTTGATTGGGAGGGGCGGTGACCTGAATTTGTTGGTGAAGTTCTTCTTCGTGATTGAGAGTCAGAGTGAATTCGTTGGACCCGGGTTGAAGAGCGAGAGCGCGGCCGGCGATGACGAAGTAGCCTGCCTTGCGGACCTCCATCTTGTAATCACCTGTGGGAAGATTCTTGAGAACGAAGCGGCCGGCAGTGTCGGTTTCGGCTCGGAAGAGATGCCCGGTACCGTCTTCGAGCTTCAGTTGGGCTGCAGCCACGGGGACATTGTTTTCGTCCACTACAAGACCGGAGCAAGCGGCGGAGTCCGCTGCGCGAGCTTGCCGGGATGCGAGTGAGCTTAGACTGAACAACGCGGAGATGAAAAGGAGAGCGAGCTTCATACCCCACCCGGTGTGCATGGGCCTGAATTTATTAGACTACAGATCAGTGAGGGTGGATGTCTTGAGGCGTTTGAGGTTGCCAGGATAGATGCATAAATTGGTGGGCCCGTGCGGGCTTGAACCGCAGCGAGGAATCGGGACTAGTAACAGGAGCACTAAGGGACAGAATGGAGGTGAGGGCCGGCAGCAAAGGAGACGCAGAAAACGCGAGAAAACGACACCCTCGCGAAGCCAAGGGAGAGACACAGGCCAGCCGGCGAAAAGGAACGCTTCGAGGTGCCGTACTCTCGTTCAGTTTCGGCTATCCGCAAGGGAGGGGCTGCTCTGTAGACGTCGCAGTTCGAGGAGCATTGGATAATCGGGGTCAGCGTAGGCGAGCAGCTTGCGAAGCTCGTCTTCGATTCTCTCCGCGTCTTGGACGCGATCGAGGCGGCGATACAGACCCGCTAGATCCATCTGGTCCCGCATCCAGAGAGTCGCGCTGGACATGACCGCTGGGCCGTAGACGCGAATCCTGTTGGCAGAGGCGCTTTCAAGTACCTCAATAGCCGCCGAGACATTGCCGGTTTTCTCGTAAGCCCGCGCGAGTGAGTCCGCGCCAAAGAAGTAGCTCGGGTACGCATGATTCCGCTGTTCGATCAGGCCATCGCTCAACAACCGCGTACCGTTCACCGTCTTGCCTTGCGCTAGAAGCAATTCTCCCAGGGCAACGTTGCGGAACTGAGGAAGCCATTCTTTTTGTCGTTGGGCCAGCACATTGGCTTCACGAAGCATTCCCTCGCGAATCAAGAGCGGCATGTCGAGCACGCGATACCGCGTGGTTCGCTGAAGCCAATTTCGAGCGGCGGTATGATCGCCACAGAGAAATGCAACCGAAGCGAAATCCTCGAACCCCTCGGAGGAAGAGCGGCCGGAAGGAGCGGAAGCCTGTTCCAGCCATTCTCTCGCTTTGCGGGTTTCACCCAGCGCCTGGCGGAATCCGGCAAAGATCATAGGATCCGTAATGCCGTCTCGCGCAACCGGGTTCTGCTCAGCGCGATCCAGCTCTGCCCTGGCAAGTGCGACATCGTCTCTCATCCACGCCTGGAAAGCAGGATAGAGTTGCAGCCACAGAGCTTCCCAGACGAATTTCGTGCGATCGCGATCGCGCATGGTCGAAAGCAGTTCGTTGGCGCGCTGGAAATACGGACGGGCCAAATCCGGCTTAGCGCTCACAAGTAGCAGGGCAAAGCCTGCGCCCCAGTTTCTGTCGAAGCTGTTTGGCTCAATGTCCGCGTGGTGAACCGACAGTTCCACGATTTGCTGCATTCGGCTCTGCGAGGCATACAGCCCAAAAAGGTTCTTGAGTCCCCAGAAGTGGCCAGGGTTGACTTTTAAGAGCGCCTCGTAAGCGGAGACAGCCTTGTCCGGCTCGTGCATCATTTCATAGTAGCTTCCCTCGACGAAGTAGCGCTCGGCTTCACTGGTTTGGCCGGACAATTCCAGTGCGCGCTTGGCGAAAGGCATGAATTCGTCGGGCGGCAGATTTTGTTTCCACAGCGCATATGCTGCCAGAATGTAAGCGGAGGCGAAATTTGGATCTTCATCGATCGCGTGCCGGAGCAGTTCGAATGCCGCCGGTTGCTTGTCGTTGCGGATCTGTTCGTCCGCCTGCGAATAGAGCTGAAGCGCTTTCAGGGACGGTGTCGTAACTTTCTGAAGGTCAAGATCGTTCTGTTGAATTTCAGCCAGCTTCTGGCCGAGGGCTTGGCGTACATCGTTCGACAGGGCATGAACTGCGCGCAGAGTCCCCGCTTGTCCGTCAGCAACTTCCTCGAAACTATCAACGGCGCGCCCGCTCGTCGGGTCGACAAGTTGTGCACTCAGGACATATGCCGAACCGAACTTTTCAACTCTTCCCGCGATCAGGGCGCGGATCCCGCCATCGCGGAGGCAGAGTTCGCGGCCAATTGCCGCATCCACCGCCGTACTTGTTGGCAGGCGCATCAGCTCCAGCGTGTCGTTTGTCCGTTCTCGCGGAACGACGTTGACGAACAGCGAATTGGTGAGCTCGCGCGCGAGGGCGGCCTCGACCGTTCCGTTGAAAATTGGCTCTTCCGTGCGATTCTCGAACTGCGTGACCAGCGCCCAGTCTCGCGCGTGAAATTCCAAACTCCGCGTCCCAAAGGCCGACGTATGGCGAAACGCAAGTAATGTCGCCAGCGCGACGGCAGCCAGTCCGGCAACGCAGGCCCAGAGCCACCGAGACCGAGTTTTGTGGGGTGGCTCGGCAGGTTCCGGCAAGGAAATCAGTGGGGAGGCCGTTGCTTCTGCACGGTTGCTCTGCCCATTGCCCGAGACCTGAGCGACGAAGCGGTATCCGCGACGAGGCAGTGTTTCGATATAGCGAGGACTGTCCGCCGAATCGCTCAAAGCCTCGCGCAACTTATTCATCGCGATATTGAGGCTGTGATCGAAATCGACGTAGGTATCTGAACCCCAAAGAGTGGCCCGTAGATCGTCTCGCGTGACCACGTCCCCGGCGTGCGCGAGGAGATACACCAGGATCTGAAAAGGTTTTTCTTGCAGTTTGATTCGGATTCCGTGTTTGGTGAGCTCGCCGGAACGGAGGTCGGCGCGAAAGGCGTAGAACGTGTAGACGCCTCCGCCGTCTCGAGTTTCGGATGCTGCCATAGATCAGCAAAAGCTGCCGGAAGACTTTCGCAGACTCTAGCACCGGACACGGAACCTGTCAATTTGAGTAATTTGGTGGAAGAGCCTACTCACATCGTATCCCCCTGGCGGGTTTGAAGTGTTTGAGTGAGAAGCGGCGTTTGGAGTTGGTGGTTTGCTTGGAGCGCAGGACGTGAGCGGGGCTTGTTGTTGTGGCTGTGG
>Ga0247680_1000018_pt1 | contig 118477 bp, 98 predicted proteins | sample CNK21_metaG_FD_182803 | JGI IMG/M metagenome (GOLD analysis project Ga0247680, IMG submission 182803) | Soil microbial communities from Purdue University Martell Research Forest, Indiana, United States - CNK21 | ecosystem: Environmental > Terrestrial > Soil > Temperate forest > Bulk soil...
ACGAGAATCACGGGAACAAAGAAAAACAGAACGAAACAATGGAAAGCAGAGTCAAAAGCCCCACACGTAAACCCGACGTGTGGGGCACCCCGTTTCACTCCCCCATTTTACGTCCGGGCCACCCGCCGGGTGGGCCATAGTTTGTATTCAAGCTCATTTTTGATCTGCATGATATCGCGCGATTCGGCTATAGAATAGCCACGCTTTGCGATGCAGTAAAGACTCTGGGGTGGCCTTCGATAAGAACGAAGGCCACCGCCCGGAAAAAATCAAAGACGAAATCATTTCAGGGTGCTCAGGGGCGGCCACCCGCCCGCACCCTTGAAAATCACATGGGATTCAGCACCCAACATCGTTAACCCCATCAGCCTGGGGGCCACCCGCGGCACCCTCCGCGTTGTTTTGATTGGCAAAGGAATGGAAACTACAATCACCTGATCGATGGTAGTCCAACAGACTCGGAGATGAGTTACCCCGGCCACCAGCCAGTCGGTAGGTTCCAGGACAACTTTGTGTGCCGCTTAGGCCGACTTGGCGTGTGCGGTTCGGAGTCAACTCATTTTCGATGTGAGCGAGTTAAGATCTCGATTCGCGAACTTATTGGGCCTCGCCAAATATAGAGTCGTCCGCGTCGGTGAGAAGAGCGGCAGCAGGGCTGCCGCACTCCAAATAGCTACTTCGCAATATTTTGCAGGACTCAGTAGCTGGACTCTGGAGCAGGATTCTCGAACTTGGCGGCGGGGAAAGTATGTTTTGACATTGGACTTGCTGAGCATAGAATACGCAGAACTTCCGGCTGGGTAATGTGGCCACAGATTGGCTTCGATGCGAATCACTTGCCTGGCGGGAAAGAAATCACAGGTCCGCTTGCGGGCGGAACAAACAAGACATTGTGATGCAGCGTCGGGCTGAAGTCCAGACAGGAGGGGCCATGCACCGAGGACTAGTCGTCACCGCGATGTTGGCACTTGCAGCGGGGGCAGCGTGGGGGCAGAGCCCGCCTCCAAGCGATCAGGCGGAGCAGGTGAAAGCCCTGCTGGAGCGGGTGGAGCAACTGGAGAAGCGCGTTGCCGAACTCGAGGCGCGGGGGGCGGGTCCTTCTGTCACCACCGCGGCCGCTAGCGCTCCCTCGGCAGCGGCGAAACCGGAAGTGCAGGAAGAGGCGGCGAAGCCCGAGCCCTCGCATCAGATGGAAGGGCACATGGATCGAACCGCCATCGGGCAATTAGAAACTCATTACCCCTCCTTGCAGATTCGTGGTTTTGGCGACGTCGATTTTTCCGCGACAGACCAGAAGGGGTCGACGAGCGGGTTCAATCTTGGCCAACTGGATTTGCACCTGGCGTCGGCACTCTCATCGAAAATCAGCTACTTCGGTGAAATGACGTTCAACGCGCACCCGACCAATTACACGGTGGAGGTGGAGCGGTCCATCATCCGATACGACTACAACGACTATTTCAAGATTTCCTTCGGGCGCTATCACACGCCGGTTGGGTATTGGAATACTGCGTTCCATCACGGAGCGTGGCTGGAGACGACCATCGACCGGCCGGAGATTGTGAGAGTGGGAGGAACGTTTATTCCGCTGCACTTCGTGGGATTCCTGGTGGAGGGAAACATTCCGTCAGGGGGAGCGGGGTTAGGGTACAGCGTCGGAGTGGGCAATGGGCGAGGAGACACGATCAGCCGTCCTGGAGACGCGGGCGACAATAATAACAACCGCGCGTGGGTGGCGAATGTTTATTCACGGCCCGTGAAACTATACGGGCTGCAGTTCGGTGCGTCGGTGTATCGCGACAAGATCACCTTGGCGAACGGAACCAACTTCCGGGAATGGATCAGTTCCGCGCATGTAGCGTGGACGCGAGGAGCGCCGGAATTCCTGGCGGAATTTGCAAACGTAAACCATCACCAGTTGTTTACAAACGTGAGCACCAACAATCCGGGATTCTATGTTCAGGCGGCCTACCGGCTGCCGTGGCTGGAAAAGTCGTTGAAGCCCTACTATCGATTCGAATATCTACACACGCCGCAAAACGAGACGGTGTTCACGAACCTGGATCTAGTGGAGTCGATCTTCGGACTGCGCTATGACATTTCGAGTTATGCGGCGTTCAAGAGCGAATACCGTCATGCAAGCAGGCTGCCGGGGACGCCGACAATCAACGGACTGTTCTTGCAGACGAGTTTTACATTCTAATGAGACCAACGATGACAACCACATACAAATGGCTTGCAGCAATGCTCTGGACGGCATGTTTGATGTGCACCCTGCTCTCCTGTCCCGCGGAGGGCCAGACAACACGAGGGACGGACATCGCGGTGGTGGTAAACCCGGACACTCCGATAAGCGATCTGAGCCTAGCGGAAGTGCGCAAGGTCTTGCTCGGCGAGCGGCAATACTGGAACTCGAAACTGCCGGTGGTGCTGCTGATTCGCGCGCCAGTGGCGAGGGAGCGGGATGTAGTGCTGCGGGTGATCTATCAGATGTCGGAATCGGAATTTAAGCAATTTTGGGTGGCGAAGATCTTCCGAGCGGAAGCGGCGACACCGCCAAAGATCGTGTACTCGAATGATATGCAATATGAACTCGTGTCCGCGATACCCGGCGCAATAGCGTTTGTGGATGCGCGAAACGTCAGGCCGGGATTGAAGGTATTACGTGTGGACGGGCACTTGCCCGGGGAAGCCAATTATCCGCTGCGGTAACGGCGTGCCGTGTCCGCAAGGCGTGGGGCTAAGAGCCTGAATTGCGATGGCGGGGCGATTAGTTGGTGAGCTTGAGACGCCTGAGCAGATCACGGAACCGGGAGTCTGAGCGGACATTGTCGAAGAGAGGATCGACGGCTAGGGAGACAAGGCCGCTGTCGTGTTCTCCATAAGCTTTTTCCAACCATGTGAGCGTTTTGTCTTTTTCACCCATGCGGGCATAGATTTGGGCGATTTCGTACGAGGAGACGTAGCTGTACTTCGCATTGACCATCATTCCTTCCAGCCAGCTTTGAAGGACGCCCTTGTACCCAGACTTGGAGAAAGTCTCTTCAATAGAGGCCGCCAATTCGGGGCTTCCCGAGAGGGAAATGATTTTTTCTCTGTCGGCAACAGCCTCCTTTTCATTGCCCATCCGAGAGTAGACGCCCTCCAGGATTCGGCGTGCTGGGGCAAACCTTTGATCGATATCCAGGACTTTGCGTAGCTGGTCGACCGCTGGATCGTACTGGCGGGCGAGATAGTACTGCCATCCCAGCATGGTGTTAATGATGAGAGACATGGGGTCGAGTTCCTGAGCCCTCTTTGTCTCCCGCATTCCATCCTCAAGGTGCCCTGTGTTTGCGAGATAGTCCCCGTACCAGAGATGCGCCGTCGCCGAATTGGGATTGAGTTCGATGGCGCGCTTGAATTCTTTTTCAGCTCCGTTCCAGTCCCAATCGTAATGTTCCTTAACAAGACCCAACGAGGTGTGTGCCTCTGGGAGTGTGTCGTCAATATTGAGGGCTTGCATGGCGGCGGCCTTGGCCTTGGGCCAGGCCTCCGAAGGGGCAAGGTAACCTGAGTCGCCGAGCAAACTGAAGGTGTCCGCGAGGCCCGCATAGGAGAGGGCATAGCGGGGATCTTTCTGAACAGCTTGGGTAAAATAATCCGCGGCTTTCTTGAAATCCGCTTCCGTCCACTTGTTCCAATAAAACAGACCCTGCAAATAGAACTGATAGGCCTCGGCATCTTCGGTGGGCCGCTTGGAGAGCAAGCGATTCTCATCGCCGGAAAGCCTGGGGCGCAAGCGACCATAGATGTCGCCTGCAATCTCTTCCTGCACGGACACCAAATTGGAAAGTTTGCGGTTGTACTGCGCGCCCCAAATCTGGCGCTTGTCCTGGACATCCTCGAGATTGACACTGATCATCAGCTCATCACCGGACTGGATGAGCCTGCCGGTGAGGATGGCGCGGACACCGAGATCGCGGCCTATCTTTTCCGGGTCCGTGGACTGATCTTTATAGCGGAACACGGTATTGCGGGACATTACCGCGAGGTTCGGCAACTGAGAAAGACTGTTGATGAGACTCTCGGTGATGCCATCGCTTAGATATTCGGTTTTCGAATCCTTGGTCACGTTTTCGAAAGGCAGCACGGCGATGGAATCGATGCGTGAAGAGCCCGTTCTGCCGAACAAGCGGTCGCGAAAATTCCCTACATTCAAACCGAACAAAAGCAGCACCAGAGCGAGAACGCCAGCCCAGGCGAAATGAAACCAATTCCCGCGGATGGTCTGGTTAGAAGTATGGCTGGAAGAGACTGGCAAAATACGGGATGAATCCGTGTCGCGCTTGAGACGCTGCAGGTCCGCCCGCAGGTCGGATGCGGTCTGGTAGCGCAGCCTGCGATCTTTTTCGAGGGCTTTGGCAATAATCATCTCAAGTTGCGGGGGGATGAGCGGGTTCAGGCGTACGGGAGGAGTCGGCGCACGATTCAGAATGGCTTCAAAGACAACTCCAGAAGTATTTCCGCTAAAGGCTTGCTGGCCAGTGGCCATTTCATAAATGACTAACCCGAGGGAGAAGAGATCGGTGCGCCCGTCAAGCTCTTCCCCGCGAACTTGTTCGGGAGACATGTAGGCAACAGTGCCCACGGCCATGCCGGTGCTGGTGAGATGAACGTCTTGCGTTGTCGGACTGATCGTAAGTGAATTTTCTCCGGGGGCGGTGGTGCTTCTGCGCTCCGGCATGAGCTTTGCGAGGCCAAAATCGAGAAGCTTCACTTGACCACGGTCCGTGGCGAAAATATTCGCAGGTTTGATATCGCGGTGAATGATGGCTTTGGAATGTGCCGCATCGAGAGCGTCAGCGACCTGGAAGCCAAAATCGGGGACGCGGTCCATGTCCAAAGGCTTCCCCGAAATGCGATGTTTAAGGGTTTGCCCTTCAAGGATCTCCATGACAATGAAGTTCTGGCCCTCGTACTCGTCCACGTCGTAGATGGTGCATATGTGGGGGTGATTTAGAGAGGAGGCCGCGCGGGCTTCGCGTTGAAAGCGCTCGATAGCAAGATGGTCTTTGGAGACCTGTTCCGGCAGAAATTTCATGGCGACAAAGCGGCCGAGCTTAAGATCTTCCGCCTTGTAAACCACACCCATACCGCCCCCACCAAGCTTCTCGACAATGCGGTAGTGGGAAACGATTTTGCCAATCATAGGAAGGAAACCGCCATCGCGAGGTCATATTATTAGGTTGCAGCCACAAGCAAGTCAACGCGAAGAAGCTGTGGTGAGAGTGCCGAGTTCGCCATTCCTATGGTGGTGGCAGGAATTCTGCACTACGTAGAAGGAGCTGGGGCGGTGGTGTGTATTGTTTGTTTCGCCGGGGGCAGCGCGCGAGGAGAAGTGAGCACTACTGTAATCCACTTTAGGGTTTCGAGACGCGGGAAGCGCGCTAGTGGAGTCAGGCACGCGCCAACGCAGATTCACTTCTCGCCGAAAGTTTGGAATAGGAATGTGGAGCGGGCGCCGGGTAAGAGCGGGTTGCCGTTGAAGGATGCGGAGCCGTATTCGTAGCCGTTCACGACGTATTTCCAGCCGAAAGTGGTGCCGCCGCTAAGGCGAAGACTGTAAAGCTGACCGGACGATACTTGCACGCCCCCGTTTGGAAAAACAAAAAGCACATGTTCGAAGTCGGAGGCGGGCACGGTCTTCGAGACGAGCGCGACGGAACGTCCGGTCGAATCCAAGAGTGTAAGCGTGAGATTGTCCTCGGGAGGGCCGGGGTTGGCGAGGACAAGTTGCACTTCGACAGCCACGAGTTTTGGAAGGGATGGCGTAAAAGATTGACGCACGTCGTTGACGAGATTCGTCCAGGCATTCTGCCACGTTGCAGTGTTGGCTTGGTCCGGGATCATAGCGGGGCGCTGCGCAGACGATGAAGCCAGGGAGGGGGGAGCGCCTGCTGAGGGACGTTGCCTGCACGAAGTATTGGTGAAAGCGACGCAGCAAATCCCCAGAATGGTAGCCACAGCCCGAGACGGTTGGCAAAGCATGACTCCGAAATTGTAATCAGTCTGAGGGCGGAGAGCAATGCGAGGCCGATGCAAGGCCAGCGAGCTGCTGCACTCGCGCGATTCTTGTATACTGCCGCGGCGCCGGCCCCATGAGAGGGCCACGTTTGGTTTCGCTTGTTGGAGGAAAAAATAAATGGCTGTTCAGCTGCCTACACCCGAACAAGTTCAAACGGCAGCAGCCGAGACTGGGCTGTCGCTTACGGATGAGGATGTGCAGTCGTACATTGGACTAATGAGAGCAAGCGTGCAGGCGTACAACCTGGTGGATGCCATGCCGGACTGCTTGCCGAAGGTGAAGTATCCGCGGACGCCGGGGAGATTCCCTGCGGCCGAAGAGAACAGGCATAACGCCTGGTATGTGAAGACATCGATTGAGGGGGCGGATGCGGGGCCGCTGAAAGGGAAGAAAATCGCGATTAAGGACAACACGATGGTCGCGGGAGTTCCGATGATGAACGGCAACTCGATCTTGGAAGGATATGTTCCAGAGATCGACGCAACGGTTGTTACACGCCTGCTGGATGCGGGCGCAGAGATCGTCGGCAAGACACATTGCGAGTCGTACTGTCTTTCCGGCGGGAGCCACACAGGCGCTAAGGGACCGGTGCACAATCCCTACAAGATGGGCTACTCGGCGGGCGGATCGTCATCGGGGTCGGGAGTGGTGGTGGCATTAGGCGAAGCGGACATGGCGCTGGGCGGAGACCAGGGCGGGTCAATTCGCATACCCGCGTGTTGGTGCGGAGTATATGGCATGAAGCCGACGCACGGGTTGGTGCCTTATACGGGGACCATGCCGATCGAGATTTTTCTTGACCACACCGGGCCGATGACCGCAACCGTGGCAGACAACGCGCTGATGCTGGAAGTAATCGCGGGGCCGGATGGGTACGACCCGCGGCAGCTCTCGCCAAAGGTGGCGAAATATACAGAGGTGCTGGGCGCGGGCGTGAAAGGCATGAAGATCGCGTTGGTGAAGGAGGGATTTGGGAGGCCGGAATCGGAGAAAGAGGTGGATGAGAAGGTATGGCAGGGCGCGGAGACGTTCCGAAAACTTGGCGCAACGGTGGAGGAAGTGTCCATCCCGCTGCATCTGGCCGGGGCGGCAATATGGACGCCGATCGGAGTGGAAGGCATTGCGCAGACGATGATGTTTGGGGACGGCTACGGACTCTCACGGCAAGATCTTTACGTAACGGGCATGATCGACAAGCTGCACGGCTGGCAGTTGCGAGGAAATGAGTTGTCCGAGACGACCAAGGTCTGGACGACGTTTGGCGCGTACGTGCGGAAGTATCACGGCACGCACTACTACGGGAAAGCAATGAACGTGAGCCGCCGGTTGAGGGAGGCATACGATGCAGTGTTGCACGAGTACGATTTGTTGCTGATGCCAACGCTGCCGATGAAGGCACAGCCGATACCTCCACCAGATGCGACACGAGAGGAGTACTTTCAGCGAGCGACCGAGATGATTGGAAATACGTGTCCGTTTGACGTGACTCATCATCCTGCGATGAGTATGCCGTGCGGGATGATCGACGGTCTGCCGACGGCGCTGATGCTGATCGCGAAGCACTGGAGCGAATCGACGATCTATAAGGCGGCACACACGTTTGAACAATCGGGCGACTGGAAGAAGATGTAAGCTTGGGCCGCCGCGAAAACGCGTGAGCAATACGCGGTCATTCGTAACGCAGAGCCTTCATGGGGTCGAGGCGGCTGGCGCGCCAGGCGGGGATGTAGCCGGCGGCGCAGGCGACGAACGCAAGGGAGATCGTGGCGAGAGCAAGCGTCGCAGGATCGTGGGGGGTGAGGCCAAAAAGCTGGCTTTTGACGAGTTTGGTGAGGGCCAAGGAGGCGGGCACGCCAGCAGCGACGCCGATGGCGATGAGCAAGAGCACCTCACGCATGACCATCCAAATGACATTGCCTTGGGCAGCACCAAGAGCCATGCGAATGCCGACTTCGCGGGTGCGCTGCGCAACGGTGTAAGCCATGACACCGTAGAGACCGATGACGGCGAGAAGAGTGGCCAGAAAACCGAAGACGGCGGAGAGGCTGGCGATCATGCGCTCGGTGGCGAGAGAATTGTTGATTTGTACTTCGGTGGTGCGCATGGCGTAGACAGGAAGATTGGAATCCATGTCGCGGACCTTTGAGCGGATAGCGGTCATCAGTTGATTGGGATCTCCGATGGTGCGGACGTAAACGACCATGCCGCCGACGTAGCGCTCCGCAAGATAAGGTACAAAAGCCTGCGGAGGGATTTCGTCGCGTAGGCTGGTGTACTTGACGTCTTTCACGACGCCGATGATCTCCATATCGGTAGGCGTTCCAGGATCGGAACCGAAACCTGCGTGAAGCCCGATCGGATTGCGCCCGGGGAAGTATTTCTTGGCAAAGGTCTCGTTGATCATCACGGTGGTGGGTACCCAACCCCGATCCGGAGGCTCTTCAGGACGGTGCTTTATTTCGCGATTATCTGTGGGGCGAAAGTCACGGCCAGCAACGATGGGAATACCCATGGTGGCAAAGTAATTGGGACCAATCGAATTCATGAAGGGCTCGGGACGATCTTCGGGCTTAGCGGGGCTGAAGCCTTCGACGGTCATGCTGCTGTCCCATTCGTTGTCTTCAAGGATGCGCATGGAAGCCAGGCCCACGGATTGAACGCCGGGGATGGAAGCGAGGGACTCCGAGAGTTGAGGATAGAAGACTTTCATGCGTTCGACGCTGTAACCGCCGTACGAAGGGTCTATTTCGAAGCCGATGAGATTTTGTGCAGGAAAACCGGGGCCAAGATTGCGCAGGTTTCCGAGACTGCGAACAAAAAGTCCCGCACCAATCAAAAGCAAGAGAGACAACGTGACCTGAGCGATGACCAGAGTTTTGCGCAGAGCACTGTGGCCGCCGCCAACGACGGCGGCAGCTTCATCCTTTAGAGTGACGGCGACGTTGGGTTTCGTAGTCTGAAGAGCAGGCATGAGGCCGAAGAAAACGCCCGTGGCGACCGTGACGGCGAGTGTGAATAGGAGTATGCGCAGGTCGGGCGAGGTGGAGATGCGCAAGCCGCCCGAATCCGACGGCAGATAGGTGGCCAGAAGAGCCTTGTCCGCCCAATAAGCGAGGGCGAGTCCGGCGAGAGCTCCCATCGTCGCGAGAGAAAGACTTTCGATTAAGAGCTGCGAAACAATACGGCCGCGAGTGGCGCCCATCGCCAAGCGAATAGCCATTTCTTTCTTTCTGGCTGTTCCGCGGACCAAAAGAAGATTCGCGAGATTGGCGCAGGCGATGAGGAGCACCAGACCTGTGGTAGCCATGAGAACCCAGAGAGGCGTGGAGAGAGTTTGCCGCGTATAGGACCTCCCCTGCGATCCGGGCAAAATCTGGATCCAACATTTTAGAAATTGCTCGCGGTCGTAGGGCGATGAGTGAGCGAAGGCTTTCTCCTTTACCTCCATCTCGAGCATCGAATGCATGATGGGCTGGAGCGAAGCCTGGGCTTTCTCGTGGGTGATGCCGGGCTTCAAGCGGCCGAATGCATTGACCCAGCGGTTGCGGCGCTCTTTCAGCATGTCATCCCGAACCCCGACGAGAATCTCTTTCTCCATCATGATGGGGACAAAAAGTTTCGGAGAGCGGCCGAGCTCGACGCCATCAAAACCTGGTTGAAGGACGCCGACGACGGTCATGTTGTTGTTGTTGATGGTCAGGGTCTTGCCGACAATTGCGGGGTCGCTGGAGAAGCGAGTCTTCCAATAGTCGTAGTTCAGGACGATATAGGGGTACGCGTCGGGAACGCGGTCGTCCTCGACGGTGAATACGCGGCCCAAATAGGGATTGAGGCCAAGAGTGGAGAAGTAGGTACCGGAAACCAGTTCCAAATTAACGCGTTCGGCTTGGCCGCCAAAAGAAAGACTGGCCGAAAAAGGAAAGCGGCAAAACATATCGGAGAAGACTTCATTCTGAGCCCGAAAATCCCGGAACATGGGGTGGGAGATGGCATTGCCGCCCCAATTGCTGCCGTAATGACGGCCGCGCATGGTGAGGAGGACGAGTTCCTGCGGGTTCTTGACCGGCAGGAGGCGCAGGAGGACTTGATCGAGAAGAGTGAAAATGGCGGTATTTGCTCCGATGCCGAGGGCAAGGGTCAGGATGGCGATGATGGTGAAACCGGGAGTGCGGGCGAGGGTGCGGAGGGCGTACTTAAAATCGCGAAACGCGGTGTCGAGCGAGGCGACGGTGTTCATTTCGCAGACCTTATCCTTTGGGTGAGTTTCGCTGGCAACCATGAATACGCATGCGGCAAAGAATTGTTCCCCTCAACTTAAGATTGGGAAGCGCTGCGCAGCCGGCTCAATTTAGCTAAAGGTTAAGACGATACTGGGGTGAAAACGTCTTGTCCAACAGGGACGAAGTAGCAGAAAGCGATGTGCCTGCCTGGCGAGCGGGCCGGAGGGAAAAGCAATCCAACCACTGGAACGAAACCCCGGAATCATATAGAAGGTAAAGAATCAAAGACATGCTGGAACGACGCTGGACTCGGTGGCTGCTGGCCTTGCTGGGCTGGACATTCGTAGCTTTGTTTTTCGCGAGCCAGACCTATCTCAATTACAGGAGTTCGGGAGGACGGGCTCCCGTCGGGCTCATCCTAAAGATGAATTTGATGGAGTGGTACCTGTGGGGAGTGCTTTCTCTGGGCATTGTGTGGGTGGCGAGAAAGGTTCCACTGGAGCGATCGCATTGGGCGCGAAGCGTTGTGATTCATCTTGGCGCCAGCGCGGGATTCGCGCTAGCGGAATGGTGGGCGAACAATTTTCTGAGGCATCAGGTTTTGGGATTTTCTCAGAGTGTCAGGCTGGTCTACGTGTTTCATCAAAATCTGGCGACCTATTGGATCGTCGTCGCTGCGACGCAGGGTTATCTCTATTATTCGCGGTATCGAGAGGGAGAGGTGCGTACGGCGCAGCTTTCCGCCCAACTGGCACAAGCACAACTGCAAGCACTGCGGATGCAACTTCACCCCCATTTTCTGTTCAACACGCTGAACGCCATCTCGACTCTGGTACATAAGGACCCAGAAATAGCAGACCGGATGATCGCACGGCTGAGCGACTTGTTGCGGCTTACGCTTGAGAATATCGGCGTTCAGGAGGTGCGGTTGGCGAAAGAGCTGGAATTCCTGGAACGTTATCTGGACATCGAGCGAATGCGTTTTGCGGACAGGCTAGAAGTTCGAATGCAAATCGCGCCGGAAACGCTCGATGCGCGCACGCCGTACCTGATTCTGCAACCGCTGGTCGAAAACGCGATTCGGCACGGGATCGCTCCACGCTCCGCGCCTGGACGCATCGAGGTCAGTGCAGAGCGCAAGGATGGCATGCTCGTTCTGGTGGTGAAAGATAATGGTCCAGGGATTGCCGGCGCGAATCCCAAAAAGGGTGTGGGCATTTCGAGCACGCGGGCGAGACTGGAACGGTTCTACGGCGCGGCACACCGCTTTGTATTACAAAATGGCGAGCAAGGCGGATTGATTGTCACGCTTGGTCTGCCATTTCAGTTTATGGTTGAGAACACGGCGGAAAAAACGAGACGCGAGACTCCAAGTGAAGATCCGGACACTGATAGTCGATGACGAACCTCTGGGCCGCGAGCGGATAAGCTCTCTTCTCTGCGGTGATCACGAGGTTGACGTGATCGGAGAATGCGCCGATGGGCGGCAAGCCATCGCGGCCATCGAAGAGTGCAAACCCGATTTGGTTTTTCTCGACGTGCAGATGCCGGAAGTGGATGGGTTCGGCGTGGTCGACGCGATATGCAGCGAGCGAATGCCGGTGATTATCTTCGTGACAGCCTACGATCGCTACGCCGTGAAGGCGTTTGAAGTGCATGCGCTCGACTATCTGCTCAAGTCATTCGACCGAGAGCGCTTCGCGGCTGCGCTCAGACGAGCCAAAGAGGAGATTGGGCGTTTGCGCGGGGGCGCACTGAACGAGCGACTGGCCGGATTGATCGAAGACTTGCAAGCGAAAAAGGACCGGTTAACGCGGTTGGTGATCAAATCGGCGGGACGAATTGTGTTTCTTAGGATCGAAGAGATTGACTGGATAGAAGCGGCTGACAACTATGTGCGGGTCCACGCCGGGCGGGAAGCTCACTTGATCCGCGAGACGCTGCAATCCCTGGAAAAACGGCTGGACCCGGCAATATTTCTGCGAATTCATCGATCATCGCTAGTAAATCTCAATCGAATCCGGGAATTGCAGCCGATATTTCATGGGGATTATGCCGTCAAGCTGATCGACGGGACGGAATTGACGCTCAGCCGAAATTACCGCGAAAAGTTGCTCCAACCACTTGGGCAGTTTTTGTAGAACGGTAACCACTCCATTTCAAGTGCCAGCGGGCCTTTCCCTGGTCCGCTTGGCCCCCGCCGGAGAGCGCTTCGCCCCAAATTTGTTGAGTTCTTGTAATTCAACAGCTAGTTGTGAGAGTGCGCGGGAGGAGCAAGAAACAGGATCGCGCGCGTTCCAGACGGCGAATAAGACGGGAGAGTACTCGAATGAATCAACAAAATGTTTGGCTGATATCCGGGGCGACGCGGACGATGCCCTTCATCTTACTCGCAACCTTAATGCTTCCTTGCCAGGATTCTGCCGCGCAGACAGCCCTAGCGGCATCGCGCGAGGACCAGGCAGCCGAGACTGTTTTTAAGAACATTCAGGCGCTCAAGGGAATGCGAGCCAAGGACCTGCAAGGAGCAATGTCGTTTATCGCCAGTTCGCTGAACGTGGATTGTGACTATTGCCACCGGCAAGATTTTAGCAAGGACGTGACGAAAGAGAAGCTTCGAGCAAGGGAAATGATCCGCATGGTGCGCCAGATCAACGAGGAGGCGTTCCATGGGGAAAACAAGGTGAACTGTTTTACGTGTCATCAGGGCCACACGGATCCTGTTTCATTAGCGCCCATTGCCCCTCCCCCGTCGAGGAAGACTGGAGCGGAGACGGCAGCCACCGAAAAACCGGCTGCCGTTCCGCTCCCAAGCGTTGCGGAGGTGCTCGACCATTATGTGCAGGCGCTCGGCGGACAGGCCGCGCTTGATGGAGTGAAAAGCCGGATGATAAGAACGGAAGCGCTAAATGGCGAGAACTCTGAATCAAAGTCAGTGTTGTACCAGAAGGCGCCTGGAAAAGTGCTGTTCGTCTGGGGATCGCCCACTTACAGCCTTTGGGTTGGCTTCAATGGAAAGCACGCCTGGGCGCAAGACTCTGAGAAGTCCTACTGGGGCATTCTGAACACGCCGCAACGCAATTCCATCATGCGGGATTCGGAGAGCTACCAGGGCAGCCGGATAAAGAGCCAGTATTCGAATGCGAGGGTTAAGGGCATAGAGAACATTGGGGAACATGCGACCTACGTTGTGAGCGGGACATCCCCCGAAGGGACGAGCGAAGAATTCTTCTTTGATGTGCAGAGCGGCTTACTTCTGCGCCGACACATCGAAGAACAAACCATCTTCGGAGGGTTTCAGATACGAGCGGATTTCGACGACTACCGCGAAATGGGCGGCGTAAAAATGCCGTTCGTGGTCCGATGGGCCAGCCCCGGCGGCGCCTGGGGAACGAAAGTCTCCTTCAAAGTCGTGGAGGTTCAGCAGAACGAACCGATTGCGGACGAGAAATTCGAGGCCCCGCCGTCAAAATCGCCATAGAAGCTATGGTAACGGACAATTCGTGGCAAATGTGATGTGCGCTACCAAAATCTAACAAAAAGTATGAATCAGACCGCGGTGGTTGTGGCGGCGCGCGGAGTGAGGGCTTCTTCCTTTTGGCGGAAGAAAGCGGTTACGCCGTCGATGATTTCGTTGAGCGAGGTTTGCGGACGGAAGCCGGTGAGGGCGTGCAGCTTATCGACACAAGGGACGCGGCGCATCATGTCCTCGAAGCCGGGTTCGTAGGCCTGATCGTACGGGACAAATTCGATGGGAGAAGAGCTGCTGGTGCGCTCTTTGACCAGTTTTGCGAGGCCTTCGATAGTGATCTCTTCGGTGTTGCCAACGTTGACGACCTCGCCGATAGAGCGATCGGTGTCCATCAGGCGGATGAGGCCTTCGACGGTGTCGCGGACGTCGCAGAAGCAGCGGGACTGTTTACCGCTACCGAACACGCGGATGGGCTCGTTGTCCAATGCTTGCTTGACGAAATTCGGCAAGACCATGCCGTAACGCCCGGTCTGCCGCGGACCTACCGTGTTGAATAAGCGGACCACGATAACAGGAAGTTTTTTCTCCTTCCAGTAGGACAGCGCGAGAAATTCATCGAGGGCCTTGGAGGCTGCGTAGCTCCAGCGGCCTTTGGTGGTGGGTCCAAGGACGAGGTCGGCATCCTCATGGAAAGGCACATTGGTGTTCTTTCCATAGACCTCGGAAGTGGAGGCCGTGAGCACCAGCTTGCGCTTCTTGCAGGCGGCTTCGAGAATCCGTTGAGTTCCGTTGACATTCGTTTCGATGGTGCGCACGGGGCTTTCCACGATGAGTTTGACGCCAACGGCAGCGGCAAGATGGACGATGATGTCGGCATCGTCGACGAGCTCAGCGAGCAACTGGAGATTTTCAATGGTGTCCAGGTGATATTCCATCTGGCGGGAAGACTTGAGATGACGGATGTTGTCCATGCTTCCGGTGGAAAGGTTATCCAGCAAGACGACGCGATCGCCGCGAGCGAGCAGCCGCTCAGTTAAATGAGAACCAATGAAACCGGCGCCGCCGGTGATTAAATAACGCAAAGTGCCTCCTTACAAGGCCTGGTTGTCGTCGCGATCGCGAAGGGAGCTTTCGGAGACAGTTTCCGGATGTTCATCCGGGTCGTGCGGAATATCCCCGGCTTCTTGAGGGCCGTAGCCATAAGAGTAGGGATAGTACCGGTAAGAATAATAATAGTCTGGGGCGGTGGAATCCACTGCATTCAGCACGACACCGAGGATGTGACACTTCACGCTCGCGAGCAAATCACGCGTGCGCGTGAAAGCTTCCTTAGGGGTTTCGCCGCTACGCACAACAAGTAGGACGCCATCCGTCTGCACGGAGAGGATGACGGCGTCGGTGGCGGCCATGACGGGAGGCGAGTCGATTACAACGAACTTGAAATTGGAGCGCAATTCGGCGATAGCTTCCGACAATTTGTTGGAAGACAACAAGTCCGCGGGATTGGGAGGAAGAGGGCCGGTGGGAATCGCGGCAAGATTGGGAATCGCGGGGTGCGGTACGGTAACAAGAGCAAGTGTCGAAACGCCGGCAAGGTAAGAACTGAGACCGGCGTATTTGCCGCTCCCCAGATTGAGTAAGCGGCCAACGCCGGGCTTGCGCAGGTCGGCGTCGACAAGCACGGTGCGGTCTCCAAGCTGCGCCAGTGTGACGGCCAAATTAGCCGCTGCGGTGGTCTTGCCTTCACGGGGTAGCGCGCTGGTTACAAGGATGACTTGCGGAGGCCGGCCAGGCTGTGAAAGCAGAAGCGAAGTGCGGAGCGCACGGAACGCTTCGGACATTTGGGAATTCGGCAGGTGCTGGGCCACGAGTTCAATTCGTTTCTCATGACCGTTGGTGGCGATGCCTGACAAAAGCCTCTTGCGAGCGCCGTTCCCGTTGAGGGCGGCAAACTGCGGCACTACAGCCAAGGAAGGCAAGCGCGCCAAAGTCTCAATGTCGTCGGGCGTTTTAACGGTGTTATCGAGGTACTCCCGCATAAGGGCAAGGCCAATGCCTCCGACAAGACCGACAAGGAAAGCCAGAGCAATGTTCCTGGCTTTGGCGGGACGCGCAGGAGAGGCGGGGATCATGGCCGGATCGACCACGCGGATGTTGGAAGACTGCAAAGCGGCGGAAATCCCTACTTCCTTGAGCTTGGTGGTCAAACCATCATAGAGGGCCTTGTTGGCTTCCGCCTCGCGTTTGATGATGTTGTATTCGACAAGCCGTTCGGCCATCTCGTTGGCCTGTCCTTTTTGCTGATCGAGAGCCTGGGAAAGCAAGAGTTCGCGCTGTCTGGCTTCGCGATAATCGGTTTCGATGCGGTTAAGAGTGTTGACATTTTCCTTCTGGATGAGCTGATCGAGATCTTTCAATTGCGCCTGTAGGCGCAGCACCTTGGGGAAATTAGGGCCGTACTGACTTAGAGCTTCGTTATATTCCTCCGCGGTAGCCTGGCGTTTCTGGATGAGACCCTGCAAGCTGGGGCTGTCGCGAAGTTGGGGCACCTCGGAGACGTCGCCAGCTTTGGCGAACTGGAAGAGCGCTTCCTTGCGCATACGCTCAGATTGAGCTTCTGTTAATTCCTTATTGAGGTCGGCAAGGCGTTGCGTGGTGATATTTTGTTTGTCGTCGAGCGTCCAAATCTGGTTTTTTCTTTCGTAGGCGATGCGCTTGTCTTCAGATTCCTGAACCTTTATTTTGAGCTCGTCGAGTTCATCGCGTAGCCAGGTGGTGGCGCGGGTCGTTTCATCATACCGGCTGCGAATGTTTTGCTCCTGGAAATTTTTGATGTGTTCGTTGACGACGCGGGCGGCGAACTGCGGATCCGTGGACTCAAAGCTGACATCCATGAGCTGGCTGTTGGGAACGCGCTTCACGCTGAGGCTGCCAAGAAAAGCGCCGAGTTCGGGGGGGCGCTTCTGGTTTTCCAGGCTGCCGGTGGCGAGAGCCTCCGAAGGTCCCGCAGGAGAGGCATACTCCGGCCGGGCACCGAGACCGCTGCCGCGGATAGTTTGCAGTGCCAAAGTTTCACTTGTCAGGATTTTCGACTGCGTCTCGATATAGTTATCGAGATCCATCATGTAGCCGTAAGGATCCATGCCTTGAAAAGGAAGAATGCTGGCATTTTCGCGGTCGATTTCGATGCGGGCGGTGGCCACATAGACGGGTTGCATGCGGAAAGTGGCGATGGCGACGATCGTAACGACGGCCAGCAAGAATGAAAGAATAAGCCATTGGTGCTTGCGGAGGATCAGCAGGTAATCGTATAAGTGCGGTTCACGCGGCGAAAGATCCCAGGCCGGAAGAGGGGGGGAAGGTGGAATCAGCTCAATGGCACCGTTAGCGCCGTTTTCCCGAGGAACGAGTTTGTTATCTTCAGGCATGTGTCAGTGATACGCAAGCCGGTAAAGGGCAACGGCTGAACCAAGGGCGATGCCAAACTCCAGGGACCTCAAAATAGCTTGCTTGGCTCCACTCTCGGGTACGTAAAGGATGTCGCTGGGCTGGAGCTGCACATCCTCAGCTTTGCGCTCCAGAATTTTCTTCAGATCGATTTGCGTTTCGTGTTGCTGTCCCTGGGCATCCTTACGAATGACGACAGCATGGTCTGTCTTCGCGGTGCGGGTAAAGCCGCCGGCCAACGCAAGAATTTTCAGAGTGTTCAATTGCTCGCGGTCATTGGTTAGAACAAAACCGCCGGGTCTGCCGACGGCGCCCAAAACGTATACGATTCCGGCATGCGGGACGGTTACAACATCTCCCGCCTGCAAGAGAATATTATTCTTGATATTCCCGGACTCCATTAGTTGATACAAATTGACGGTGATCGTATCCGTAGCGGGAGAGGCCGAGGGAACACCTGAGGCGTTGATAGATTTCTCCAACGAATGGCTCTGGTCCGGCAGTTCTGGAGGCTCCGCGACCGCGCCGTTGGCTGATGCAGGGAGCGAAGGGGCGGAAGTGGCTGCGGGCGCTGAGCCCCGCTTCCCGGGTTGAGAGTTCGCAGGAGCGGCATTCCCCGGGCTGATCGCCGGAGACTCCGAATCCTCGAAAGTCATCTGTGGAACGGGCCGCGTGATAATGACTTGGTCGCCGGCATCATTGGAGAGGCCGCCAGCTTCGGCAAGAACTTCGAGAAGCGTGACCTCGCGGTCAGCCTGGTAGACCAGCGGATGAGCGACGGCCCCAACAACCGTAATAGGCTTGCTTTTTCTTTCCCTGACGGTAACGCTTACCTCGGGATGTGAAACTAAACCGTCTGCCTCCAACACCTCGGCAATCTTCTGTTCTGCCTGGATTTCGGTGAGCCCGGAGACATGCAAGCGGAGGGGCACGAGCGGGATGCCGATGGTACCGGTTTGGCTCACACGCGCCTCGCGACTCAGCTCCTTCACGTCGAATACTTCGATAGAGAGCAAGTCACCATTTCCAATTACGTAATCGTGCGGGGCCCGGCGCGCAGCGGCAGATAGCTCGCGAATGCGATCGTTAGTTTGTTGTGGTGTCTCGAGAACGGCCTGCGCGCGGCTGGGCGGCGCCAGAACCACTAACCCGAGCAGGGCGATGGAGACACAAAACCACGTCCCCGCACCCAGTCTCGCTGGCTGCATGAGAATAGATGACCCCCGGGATTGATTATACAGACAGAAAGACGAAGTCCATCATGGTTTTCGTGGCCCACGGTGGGTGCGTTCCGAGTCCGGGATTTTAGGCGCTGGCGGCTGAATCTCGCTTGTCGCCAAGTTTGCCATCAGAAAGAAAAGAAGAGCGTTTGCGGGAATGTGCAAATTAAAATCGACAAGGCTGTGTGCCAGGAAACCGAAACAAGCCACGAGGCCCGAGAGTTGGAGAGCAGAAGAAAAGGCTACATCGAGCCGAGACAGGCGACGCAGGGTATCAAGAAGCAAGACGCCCAGAAACCAGGCGCAGCACAATCCCCCTGCAATGCCTGTCTCAGCAAGACCTTCCAGGTAGTCATTGTGGGTGTGATTAACGATCTTTCCATCATAAAGCGTTTCGTAAGCTGGAAAAACAAGCTGTAGAGTGCCGAGACCCGTACCCTTCCACGGGTGGTCCAGGAAAATCCGCCAAGTGTCAGCCCTCATGGCAGCGCGCTTCCCTTCGGTCATCTCCAGAGACCGAAGGGTAGAAAACCGCTCGACGAGCTGCTGAACACCCAGCCAGGAGACCATGAGAAATGCCAACAGGAGAACAGCTCCCCCTGAGAGCAAATGTTTTCCGGCCGTGCGGCGAAGGATGAGCCAGATGGCCACGACACCGACTTGCACGGCGAAACTGACGATGCCACCGCGCGACGCTGAGAGAAATAAGGCCGCAATGGGCACCACGGCAAAGAGACTGACCAGAAACCAGCGTTCGCGGCGGACTTTGCCCAGAGCCAGAGGCACCAGCGAGAGAGGAATAACGAGTTCTGCGAATCCCGCGAAATGATTGCGATTGGCGTACGGGCCAAAGGGGATACCTCCATAATGCATTTCGCGAAACCAATAAAGCTTTCCGTTGAACGTGAGGTGCTGCAAGATGGCAAAGAAAGCTACCACAAATCCAAAACTCATCCCAAACCAGACAAAGCCACGCCAGTCTTCAAGCGTTCGGAATGCCTGTGCAGCCAGGAAGAGAATGAGGATATCAGCGAGAAGAAGCTGTAGCTCCATGCGTGTACTGTAGGACGAAGCCGTGCCATGAAAGACCCACTGGCCAGCACCGAGCAGCAAAAGAGCGACAAGCGGCAATAACAACGGAGAGAGGATGAGCTGAAGCTCTCGTGCAAAAAAGGCGCGGACGGCCCAGGCGAGAAATAGCAATCCCGCTCCGAATTCCAGGACAGCGCGGGCCCAATCCTCGACAGCGCCATGCGAGGCTACCCCAAAAACCACGAGCGCACAGATGCCAATCCGGAAGGGCTTCATTGCTTCGAGCTTTCCGCGGATTCCGGCACTAAAGCAACATCATCGATCCACGCGGAGCCGTGAATCTTGCTATCAAACTTCGCGCTCGGAAGACGAGTCAAGCACAGTTGCAGCTCACTGACGTCCTTTTCTGAGTTCCAAGGCAGGCTGATTTGCGTCCACGGCTGGTTGCCGCGAAAGCCATCCGTCCGGGAAATGGAATTGACCGAATCACTGATGGAGTGGAGAGCAAATCGGACGCCTTGATCGGTGGAAAGGTCGCGCGTCCGAACCCATGCGGAAAATCTGTAGGCGGTGGAAGGCTGAACGGGGACGTATTGACAGACATCGCTGAAATCTACGTTGCTCAAACCATTGAACGTCAGACGGAGGGAATGGCTTCCCGAGTGCTTTACTTTCGAATCGAGAGTGACCTGCACACCACCGGTGAAAACAGGGTAGCGCCAGGCGAATCCCCCGCCGCTGATGTTTAATTCGAAGCCGCCGTCCCACACGAGGGAATTGGGAGGATCCGAAGGTCGCGCGACGCCGGCTATAGCCACAGCCTGATCCCATACGTGCTGGGCCTGCACCATCTGCCGCTTATGAATGAGGATTTCGAGAAGAGAAAATGATTCGCGCAGAGGGAAGCGCGGATGTAGAGTCGCGAGCCGAGACCACACGACGAGGGCTTGGTCTGTTTGTTGCTGCTCTGTAAGCGCGGAAAGCACGCTCAAATAAGCATCCTTAGAGTTTGGCAACACGCGGTCCAAGACAGCGTTAACATCTGGCACGACACGTTTGCAGAGTAGAAAAGCTGCCGCTCCGCGTTTCGGGTCGACTTCTACGGCACGCTTGATCTCTGCAAATGCGGCATCGAATTCGCCCTTTCGAAGCAGAAAATTTCCGTAGCGCCAGGAAACCTCCGGGGAAAGCGGGTAGACGTGTTTAGCCTGAAGAAATGCATTCTGAGTGTCCGCGAGATCACCTTCCGATTCGTATTGCGTCCCCAGATCGAGCCACGTGTCGGCTGAAAGGGGATTCAAAGTCAAGGCGGTTTGGTAGGCGCGAATGGCACGCTGGGCATCCGGATCTTCCAGGTTGTATTGCCAATAGCGGGCGAGGAGATACCAGTTGCGCGCATCATCCGGCTCGAGTTGCGTGGCGCGTTCATACCCTTGAGGCGTATGCAGCCCTGCATCATGCACGGCAAAGGCGTTGCGGATGCCGGAGTAAGAGAGAGCGGCGGCGAGCACGACCGCAAGAAAGACAAGAAAACCGCGCCCCGTAGAACTGGAAAGGCGAAGAATCATCCCGCGATACTTTGCATAGACAAACTCTCAGATGCAAGATGAAAGTCTGGAAGGGCTGCGTGAGCACGCGGCCAGCATCCAGTAAAAGAGAGTGCTACTTGCCTATGGATGCGGAGAGCGTTTCGTCGGCGCGACCGCGGCGGCGGACGTCGATTCCCAGGCGCTTGATCTTTTGATTCAAAGTTGAAAGGGGAATCATAAATCGCTCGGCCGCCTCCGTCTGATTCCATCCGGTGCGTTCGAGCATGTCCATGATGATGCGGCGCTCGATCTCGTCCATGATTTGGAAGAGAGAAGGTTGCGGGTGATCGGCGGCGGAACGAGAACCAGGTTCCCCAGGCAGCGGAGGCAGAAATTCCGAGAGCTGCAGCCGGACACCGCGGACGATTTCCTTGCTGCGTATGCTTTCGGGAAGCAGATCGACATCGACGCGCTCCTGCGTGGAGAGCACGACGGCGCGTTCGACGACATTTTCCAGTTCGCGGACATTGCCCGGCCAGTCGTAATCCATGAGCAGCTTCATGGCGCCGGCCGTAAAGAGTCGCATGGGCTTGGCGTTCTCAAGGCAATAGCGCTCAAGGAAATGGGCGAGCAGGGCAGGCACATCCTCTCGGCGATCGCGCAGCGGAGGAAGCCGGAGGTGGATGACGTTCAAGCGGTGGTAAAGGTCCTCACGAAAACGGCCTTCACGCACAAGTGTGAGTAGATCGACGTTGGAAGCGGCGACAATGCGCACGTCCACCTTGATTTGCTCCGTGCCACCGAGGCGCATGAACTCGCGTTCCTGAATGACACGGAGCAGCTTAGCTTGCGTTTCGGGACTGATAGTCGCAATTTCGTCGAAGAATATGGTGCCTTGGTCGGCAACTTCGAAGAGACCTTTCTTGGAAGCGATGGCACTGGTAAAAGCCCCCTTCACGTGGCCGAAAAGCTGCGATTCGAGCAGGTCCACGGGTATAGAACCGGTGTTAACCGGCACGAAGGCCTTGTCAGCGCGTGGAGAAGCCGAGTGTATGGCTTTGGCGATGAGCTCTTTGCCGGTGCCGCTCTCCCCGCTAATCAGAACGGTGGAGCGCGAGGGAGCCACCTGAGTGACCAGATCGAAAAGCGTCAGCATCTTTTCGCTCTTGCCGATGATGTTGGGAAAATTGAAGCGCTGTTTGAGCGCGCGCTTGAGCTGGACGTTTTCTTCCCGGAGGCGGCGCGACTCGACGGCTTGCGCCACTTGCGCCAGAAGCTCGTCATTGGACCATGGCTTGGTGATGTAGTCGAGCGCCCCACCCTTGAAGGCGGCGCGCGCCATTTCGATCGACCCATAGGCGGTGATTAGTACGACAGAGAGTTGGGGATCGCGCCGGTGAATTTCCCTAAGCAGCTCCAGGCCATTGCGGTCTGGCAGACTGACGTCCAGCAGAAGCAAATCATAGGGATGCTCTTCCAGCTTGGCGAGGCCGGACTCGCCGGTCTCCGCGCTAGAAACGCCGTAGCCTTCACTCGTGAGGAGCAATTCGAGGCCTTCGCGTATTTCTGATTCATCGTCAACAACCAGTATCGAGCCCTTAGACATGAACCGACTTCCTGACCGCGGGGAATTCCACGTGGAATGAAGTTCCTTTGCCGGGAGTCGAGCGGACATCGATTTTCCCAGAGTGTTCCTTGATGATGCCGTAGCTGACAGAGAGGCCCAGGCCAGTGCCGCGGCCGTTGGGCTTGGTGGTGAAGAAGGGATCGAAGATGCGGTGAATATGTTCGCGCGGAATGCCCGCACCGGTATCAACGACTTCTATCTCGACGCTGCCATTATGTGCTCCCGTACGCACTTCCAACAGGCCTCCGCCAGGCATGGCGTCGCGAGCGTTCAGAAAAAGATTGAGAAAGACCTGTTGAAGCTTGTTAGCGGAGCCACGAACCGCCGGCAAGGTCTCTCCCAGATTCTTAACAACTTGAATGTGCGAGGTCTTGAGCGGATGAGAGACGAGTGAGAGGGTTTCTTCCACGACGCGGTTCACGTCGATGTCCGCGGCCTCGGCGGCTCCCGTGCGCGAAAAATTCAGAAGATTGTTGACGATTTCGCTGGCACGAAAGGTCTGCTTGACGATCTTCTCGATAATCGACTGCCGAGGATCGCCGTCAGGCATCTGCTTTGCCAACATCTGGATGTAGTTGGAAATGACAGCCAGGGGCGTATTTACTTCGTGGGCGACGCCCGCGGCGAGGAGACCAAGGGACGTTAGCTTCTCCGTTTGCGACATCTGCTCTGCCATCCGCTCGCGCTGGGTAACGTCGTCAAAGAGCAAAAGACGCCCGATACGCTCTGCGGACTTGCTGACGAGCGGAGTGATGGAAACGTTCAAAGTGAGCGCTTTGCCCTGATGGTGCAGGCGCTGTTTGTAGATGCCCGTGATCTGTTCTTCGTCCCCGCGTGCGGCAATCTCCGTGGCAAGTTCTTCCGGGAGAAGGGAACGGAGCTGCCGGCCAACGGCTTCTTGCCGGGCCACGCCGAAAAGCTGCTCCATGCGCGTATTCCAGGATTCGACGATGCCTTCCAAATCGACGGCGAGAACGCCGACGTTCAAGGATTCCACAATGTTTTCGCTGAAGTCTTTGAGGCGGGCGATCTCGAGAGCCTTTTGCTCGAGAGAGGTATAAAGCTGTGCGTTATCGAGAGCCACGGCAACGTAGCCGGCAATGGTTTCCACAAGCTCGACGTCATCGCTGGAAAGATAGTCGCCGTCGACCGTCTTCCCGAGACCCAAAACAGCGACCGTGTGCTCCCGAATTCGGCAGGGAACGAAGTAATTGAGGTCGAGCTGTTCGAGAGTACGGCGAACGGACTCGCTGACCTCTCGAGAAGCGCGGGGCGACTCAAAAAACAGCGCCCCCCGCGCAAACTCGGGCCGGGCCGGGCCGAGGAAACTGAGATCGAGAGGCTCGGCGAGACGCACACCCATCGAGCGCGCCAAGCGGAGACTTCCGGGGTTCGAAACGTCCTCCACAAATATGGCCAGGCGGTCGACAAGGAGCGTTTGCGAGACGCGGTCCATCACCGAGCCAAGCATAGGCTCAAGCCGGACTTCGTTCGTGAGCGTGCGGCCGAACTCGATCAGGGTGCGGCGATAGTCCAAGCGGTCACGATAGAAGAAACGGTCCAGACGCGCTTGAATCCATTCGCGGAAGGGCTGGAAAAGCAAAGCGGCGATAACGATGGCGATGATGCCGCCCACGGGACCGTTCGCTTGTGCATGAAAGATCTGAGGAATCAGCGCCACAAAGAAGAAGTAAATCGTGGCAATGGCCGCCGTTGCCGCCGTATAGGCCAAGCCGCGTTTGAAGATAATGTCCACATCCATCAAACGGTAACGAATGATGGCGTAGCCGAAGCATAGCGGTATGAACACCAGGCTGACTGTCGAAAACTTCATCCAGGGCTTGGAAGCCGCATCGAAGACATAGGGCACAATGTAGAGAACGGCGAAGGGGACAGTGCCGACGAAGGTTCCAGCAGTAAGCCATTTCAATTGCTGCCGCAAGACGCCGGGAGTTGCCGCGCGGTAATTGCGGTAAAAAACAAATCCGGCCAACAGAAAACACGCGCCGAGATAGCTGTAAGCAATTTTATCGAGAAGGACGCGCGAACCGAGCCAAGGCACAAAACCGAGAGCCCCCAAGGCGGTGCTGACATGGACCAGAAAAATCGCAAGCGGCGGAAGATAGACGAAGCTGAGTTTGGAAAGCCATCGAGTGGCGCCTTCCGTGCGTTCCGGGAAGACTAGCGCGAAATGCAGCAACAGAGCCGGCGTTAGAAGTTGCGCCAGAATTTTGACCCAATAGACCTCGTAATCGAACGTATCCAGCTTCCCGCTGTAATGGAAGGAATAGAAGATGAACGACACAAGGCAAAAGACGTAGAAATGGACTGCGCGAGGCGCGTTCCAGCGGCGCACGAAAATGAATAGTCCGATAAAGAGATAAATCAGGCCGACAATACGTTCATAGTTCTCAATCGAGGTAGGCTTCTCGGCCGGAGCAGTTACCAGGGGAGTCTCAAACGTTTCGCCGTTTCGCAAGAGCTTGTAACGCACTTGAGTCCAAAGGCCTGCGCGCCACAAACGCTTGGTTACTTGCACCTGCCTGGTGACGGGAGCGCCGTTGATGGCCACAAGGTGATCGCCATTGCGAACCCCAGCAAGCGCGGCGGGCGATTTCTGAGCCACTTGTTGAGCCTGAACACCTTGGGGAGTGTCCAGCCAAACGACCCCATCATCGGGAGACTCGAATTCCGATCTCTGGACGAAGTTCAGCCAAGCAAAAATCATGGCCGCCAGCGTGGCAAGTGCCAGCACCACGGCCCCGAGGCTCACTTTCAGATTCTGCTTCATGGCAGGCCCAGGCAGGATGACACCCCGCCGCTAATTCTCAAGTGCAAACGGATGTCCATTCTTTGGAAGCGTATATTGCCAAGAAGCCCACTATATATCAATAACTTACAGAAATTCTTGGTGGAAGGAGCGCAGATAATCCACTTTCTGGGAGGACGCATACAGCTTTCTGAAGCCCAATTTGCACTTAAAATTGCAGGCTTAGACCACCTCGAAACGTGCGGAAAGCAGGCATCAGGGTCAAACGACCATCTTGGGTGTTGAGGGTAACATAGCCCTGCGCGAAGAGGTTATCGCACTCGGCGTTGGCCTCCCAGCGTCCGGGACCAAACTTGGGCAGGCGCTGGTGGACCCCGAGATGGAAGTACGGCTCCATGTCAAAAAGGGAATCGCCAAAGCTGTCTACACGAGTGAGCGTTGTTCCACCGATCCACTGATAGCCCACCGTCACTCTGGAGCCGAATCGCGGCATCCTTTCGGAGACTTTGACTCCAACGGACTGACGACCGGCGGTGCGAAATAACTCCCGGAGCGGACCGACCGCAGCGCTCGAAGGAGTAAGCGCCCCCGCAAAGGCATAAAGGGCGGTTAGCTCTACATCCTCGCCTATCTTCTCTTTGTACGCCGCGCGCGCGCCCCAACTGCTTGAAGAACCACCGTCGTAAGAGAAACCATTTGAAAATACATCCTGGAAGTAATCGGCAACGGGAAGATTGTTCCCTCGGCCAAAGACCGCGATATGGCTATTGTCTTCATGAAACGCGGCAACTTGCAACTTTCCGCGCGAGCCCAGCTTTCGTTCCACTGCAATCTCTTCGTGGAAACCACTCTCCAGCACGGGACGCCCGCCCCGCCACATCAGGACGGGGAAAGCATCGAGTTCGTTCAGCGCAGCCGCCAAAGCATTGCCAGTCTCGCCGTCCATTGTTTCCAGCGGTTCGGGACCGGTGGGCATGGACGCAAAAATAAGAGATGCCTGCCAATCGCTGGAAATGCGCGCATCAAGTTGCATGCGCGGACGCAAGGAAGAGGCTGGCCGGCCAAGGCCCACCAAAACATACTCTCCGCCGTATTCAAGGACGGCGCGAGTTCCAAAAACCATGGAGCCGCCTTGATCGATCCGGACGCCGCGGAACATCGGACCCACATCTCCCAGCTTCGATTCGCGCAGCACTACGGCCGTGTGGGGGCCCGCGCCGAGCGAACCTGAGGGGAGCCAGACCGTTGCGATTCCTCCGGCTGGAGAATTACCTTCGTAGCTCATAAGACCGGCAAGAAGAAGCCGGCTTGTTTGTCCCAGCCGCTGATCGTAGGCAAAGGCAGTAGCTGGGCTCGCGGGAAGATTCGAAACCGAGCCGGGCCTTCGCGCACCATCCGTAAATTCCAGGCGTCCGCGCGACGGCTCTGCGGGAACAGCGTCCGAGTCCACATTGACTGCGTTTAGAGGATCCTCTTCAACCCACTGAAGCACCGGGCGAACCGAACTCGCCGAGCGAAGCACCCACTTCCAATCGTCTGCTTCGGAGGCGGCAGCAGAAGGAGCGCGCCGCAATTGCTCGAGGGAAGCGAACATGGATTCCATCTGGATGCGGACAAGAGTGGTGAGATTGGCGCTGACGCGGATGTGCTTTTCGAGAGTAGGGAGAAAACCCGCGAGCGTGACGCGCACTGTGTAAAAACCGGGAGAGAGGCGCTCGCCGCGGAAGACTCCCTGCGTGTTGGTGAAAAAGTCCAGAGGCGCCAAAGAGGAAGCCAATTCCGGGATGATTTCCACACTGGCCCCCATTTGCGGTGTGCCAGCAGCGTCTCGAACCACTCCCGAGAGGATTCCGTGAACAGACTTCAACTGCCCCACCGCCGGAGACGCTCCGATAAACGAAAACGCCGCGGCCAGGACGAGAGCCCCCGTGACTCGGACTTGTCCTTTGATCACTGCGAGCTACCTCCCCGGAACCGTGTTGGCTGCCGCCTTGGTCGGTTCCTGTGGCCCCCGTACGGTAAAATCAGCCGACTTGGAAATCGACTGATTGGAAATGCCGTCCTTGGCATCAATCTCAATCGTGTATTTGCCAGGCACAAGCGAGGCAAGTGGAAGCCATCGCTCGATGGTGACCTGGTCGCCAGTCTGCTTCATCTCCGCAGACGTTTCCTTGAATTGCAGCACCTGCTGAGCACCTTTCTTCACCGTGTACTCGAAGGTGGCATTGGACTTGTGCGTCGCTTCATCCGGCTTGAGGTTGTAAACCTGGAGATAGATTCCCAAACGATCGGCAGTCGTGAAGTCGTTCTCGATGCGCGGCCGCACTTTCGTTGAGCCCAAAACGAATTGTCCCGTGCCAATCTGTTTGGCTGGAACATGCTCAAGTTGATCCGCGAGAATGAGCGTGCTCGCATCCAGCTTGTCGTCTGCGTAGCGCGGCACGGCGAGTCTGGTGTTGATTACGCCGACGTTTCCACTCTGAACGTCCTTGATGACCAAGTCCAGCCGATACAAACCCGGGCGGAGAGGTATGGCCTTTTGATAGATCGACTGCAATTTAAGCGACTGCTGAAACAAGGAATCTGGAAAATCTTTTGCGACAGGATCTTCAAAAGTCTGCACTACACGCCCGGTCAACGTGCTAACGCGTCCAAATATGTTTAGCGTAGCCGAATGAATTCCATCCTTCGACTGGAAAGAGAGCTGGCCGTTGGAGATCTGAATCGTGATGGGAACCAGCACAGTGTCGTTGGTTACCTTCAGAAAATCCGTGCGCCAATTGAACTTCAGCTGATCGCGAACTATACGCGCGGTCACAATTGCTTCGAGGTCCTTGAACTTGACCTCGGGGGGCTTCTGTATTTTGGTGTACAGTTCCAGGCGGTTAAATTCATCCATGCTGGCTGGCACTCCACCCAAGGAAGTCGGGAGATTAGTGCCGTCGGACCGCGTAAACCGATCCGTCTTTGAGGCCATGCCCATGGATTCGAGCAAGCTCAGGCCGGCTCCCGGTATGTGAAGCAAGGCATCCTTTTCAGAAGGGTCCATGGTGAGGTGGTATTCGCCGGAGCCGCTGGGATCGACGAACTCGAGCTCGACGTTTTCGCCGATGCCCTCCAGATAGCGATAGCGCCACTTTTCCCAGGCATAGGTGGTCGTCGACCCGCCGCCCTCTTCCATAGGCCGATCGTACGTTCCGCCGGTCGGATGGGAATCCACTTCGTCGGCGGGTCCCCACATGATGTAAATCCGTCCGCGGTCGGTTTTCCAGCCCGGAATACCGGAGGCGTAGTGTTCGTTCGCGTAAGCAATGCGCCGGTAGTGCTCCTCTTTAAAATTGTTGTCGGGAAGATCGGGATTGCTGCTGCGCCTTAGCCAAAACTGCTCGATAAACTGTTCGCGCTCCTCATTCGTATCGAGCTGAAGAAAGGCATTCCGCTCTTCGGGAGAAATGATGTAGACCACGTCCTCGTTGAGCCATTGCTTGTATTGGCTATCGAGTTCCTTGAGGGTCTTTCGCGCCTTTTGCTTCTGTTCTTTGCGCTGCTCTTTAGAGAGCGTCTGAGGTGGCGCAGGATTATTGGGATCTTGGGCCTCTTGTGCCGACACAGCTGGAATAAATACGGCAAACGAGAATGCAGCAGCAATCAGGGTACGAATAACCCGTGGCATCAGCACACCTCAACTTCTAGGACGATTGGATTCTACGCTCTGACAAGCTGCCCGTCAATCGCGGAATCCCCTGCATTTTGAGAGACTTGTCCCCCGACTGCGGTTAGAACCGCAAACCGACGGAAGAGTTGCCTGACAGTTTTTGACCTGACCTTAGGGACAGGCTCCTGGGGCAATCGCAGGATACCCAAGAAGGGCGGCGAACGTCTCGCTGCAAGTGAGGCAGGTGGAAAATTCTGGCGGTGGCTTACTGTACGCGGTGGTTGTGAACGTCCGAACCGACCAAGGTATCGAAGATTGCCAGGACGTGTCTGCGGTACTCCACCATGCGCGTAAAAATATCGCGCAATTCCGGTTCGCGTTCCGCTTCCCTGTGCCACTTCGCCAGAACCATGGCGGGAACTTCGATGTCTCTGCGGAGCTTTTCCGCGGAATGGCCGCGCAGGAAGAGACCATAAAAGAACGCCGCCTCTCTCTGCGGAAAGTCGAAGTCGTGCACGACTTCTGAAGGAACGATTTGTGGCAGGGTAGCCATAGAGAAAAAGGCAGTTTACAGAAAAGATTTTCCGCGTCAAGTAGTACCCGCGGATTGCTGCCTCTACTTGGGTAACTCCCCATTCGCGGTTGAAGCACCTTAGTACAACCAGGGGGTTGCCAGTGGATTCCAACCGCCGTAGGATGCTTGTAGACATGGCTGGGTTACATAATTCGGTGGCAGGGCGAGCTTTCGGGCGCTTTGCGCGGTTCGGGCTTATAACCGGACTCCGCTCCATCGAAATCAACCGAGAAGAGTTCCAGCGGCAGCTCAAGAAGAAGCATGGGCTTGTGGTGGCGGATTTTCGGCACATGCACCAGGTACCGCTGGCGCGCCTTGATGCCATTGCCAAGATTCTGATTCGGGATACAGAGCGGCTGGCGCTCCTCGAAGGGGCCGGGCTTGGACTCGGCGGAATGATCACCCTCATTCCAGATGCGGGGCTCCTCACCATTCTGACGATTCGGCTAATCCAGAGGCTTTGCCTACTCTACGGATTTGAGCACACCGAACAGAGCGAGCGCCTGCAACTCTGGATGGCAGCCGCAGCAGCCACGGGCGTAGATTACGGCAAGGATCTGGCGGAGAAACAAATTTTGGAAAAGCTTGCGCCGCGTATTGCCGAGCGGCTGGCCGTCAAGTTGGGTCAGGAGACGGCTGAAAAATGGGTAGGGCGTATGATCCCGCTAGCCAGTTCAGCCATTGGCGGTGCGCTGAACTTTACTTTTGTGCGCACCTGGGGCGGCCGCGTGCAGCGCAACCTTCGCGTGAGGCATGTTGCTCGCCGGCCGTATGCGACTGGTCACCCTGCTTCGACTCTTGCTCCCGCGCGAGCTTTCCTCGTCTAAACTTCGCGGCTGTTTGCGATGGGCGGAAACAGATGGCAGGCGACACCGCTCCGATGAACCTTCGTGGCCAAACGCTGAGAGCTGTTTTTGCGGCTCTGTGCGTCTTGGCTGTCTGCTGCACCCCGCTTCCGGCACGCTCTCAGGACCAGGAAGAAATTAAAGGCGCACCGGCTGAACCGGCGGATGCCCAGGAAATCCGCAACCAGATTGCCGCCGTGGAGAAATTGCAGCACAGCTTGCCAGACCGCGGTGCAGCCCTCTATTTCCTCGCTACCGCAAGAGAACATCTAAGAGAGACGCGCGAGGCGCTGACGCTCTTGAAAGAGTGCCTCGCGTTGCAAGAGGGTTTCGATCCTTCGGGTGAGCCTGCCTTCCTTGAGCTAAAAGACACAAAGGAATTCACCTCGCTGATCGAAAGTGTCCATCGTGATTTCCCTGCAACAATGCAGGCACGCGAGGCGTTCCGGACGACAGAGAAAGACTTGGTCCCGGAAGGCCTGGCTTACGATGCGCGGCGAAATGTGTTTTATCTGAGCAGCCTCAATCGACGAAAGATTGTCGAGATCGGCCGGGACGGCAACATTTCTGATTTCGTGCCAGAGGACCGTTTTGGGCTGTTGCCTGTACTCGGAATCAGGCTCGATCCCAGGGACGACACTGTCTGGGCGGATTCCTTCGCAGACACCGGACAGACTGAGCTGTTGCATTTTGACCGGACGGGGAAGCTACTTGGACGCTTCAAACCAGAGGGCGCAGGGAAGCATGGCTTCAACGATCTGGTCATTCGGAAAAACGGGGAAGTGATTACAACGGATAGCGTGGCCAACGAAGTGTTTCGGTTCGACCCCGTGGCGCACCGGTTCAAGGCTCTGTCGCTTCATCGCCCGCTTTTTTACCCGAACGGGATTGCTCTGAGCAATGACGAGCACACTTTGTACGTTGCGGATAGCCTCGGAGTAGTCAACGTAGATCTCGCAAGCGGGCAAGATCGCGACGTGGATCCGGGACCGCGAAGCACTCTCGCAGGCATTGACGGTCTGTATTGGCACAACGGCAGCCTGATAGCCGTTCAGAACGGCATCGGCTCTCCTCGCGTGGTGGCCTTTCGGCTTTCCAGCGACGGTCTTCGGGTGACCCGGACAACCGTTCTCGAAAATCGCAGTAGTTTTTGCGTCCTCCCGACTACGGGAGCCATTCATGAGTCCGACTTCTTTTTTATTGCAAACAGCCAGATCGATAACATGAACAACGACAAAGTAATGGATGTGACCCGGTTGGAGGCTATCCGCGTTGGCGTCTTGCGGCTGCCCTAATACGCGGTTGCCAAGGGCACTGCCATAAAACAGGGGCTAGAATTTAGCCACCGAGCGCCGTAAAGTATTGCTTGGCCTTCGCAGTTCTGAACTCAGCTGCGATGTATGCCTGAGGTTAGACAGGGGACCTGACATGCGTAAACCAAAGAAATTTGCTATCGGAGTTATCCTCGCGACAGCGGCGCTCGGAGTGGCTCTAATCCCCCAACAAGCTTCGTCCAGGTCGGCTGCCAGTGCCCCGCAGGACGCGACAGTCGAACCTGTACCCGCTTTTCACAGCTCCGTCCCCGCGGGACAATTGCCAGCGACCATGAATCCTTCGCTCTTCACCGATCCGGTCGCGCAAAATGCGTACAATCTGGCGGCTCGCATCAAGAGAGTTCTTTATCAGCAGCCTTGTTATTGCCACTGCGATCGCAGCGAGGGCCATGCAAGCCTCCTCGATTGTTTTGCGAGCAAACATGCCGCGGCCTGCGGAATTTGTGAGCGTGAAGATTTCTACGCTTACGAGCAAGCGCACAAGGGCAAAACTGGCGCGCAGATTCGCGAAGGTATAGTGCGCGGCGACTGGCAGGGGGTCGACGTGACGAAGTACAAATCCCCTATGCCCGCACCTGCGAATTAGCTTCCCCCTCCGATGGTTTTTTAGGTTAGGTAGAGTTTTTCCGAAGCTGCCTTGCCACTTTCGCGTGTAGTTCGTAAACTGTAGCTACCCCGGCCAATTCAAAGGAGGAAGAATGCGAATCTGCGCGACGTGGTGTTTGCGGGCCCTGGTAATTTTCACACTACTTTGTCTGGCGGGTATTCCCTCACGTACTCTGGGGCAGGAAAAACAGCACGTGGTGTCACTGGACGAACTAAAGAAAGACGCGGCCCGTCCAGCCGAGATACGGCAAGCGGACGAAGCTGCTGTGAGAAACCTGCTCTCCTCGGTTAGTGGGCAGAAGGCGTTGAAATCCGCCAATCTTGACCTGCCAAAAGTCGACAAAGCCGTAAGCCAGTTGAGCGATGAAGATCTCGCGAAGCTGGCCGAAAGGTCACGCCAGGCACAAAAAGATTTTGCCGCTGGGACTCTCTCTGACCGCGATTTGTTGTGGATCATCTTAATCATCGTCGCGATTCTCATCGTCGCGCTCGCAGTTCGCTGATGCTTGCAAGAGGAGACCTCGCTTTACGCGCACCAAGCATCTCGCCTTCGGATTCTTATTGATCCTTTTCCTGGTAAGCACCGTCACGGCGGCGCCCCAGGAGAGCGCGGGCGTGTGGCTCGACGTGCCATTCGTAAAACAGACGGAGGATGGCTGCGGCTCGGCGTCCCTCTCGATGCTCTTACAGTATTGGAGCGCACATGGCACAGCGGTCGGCGCCGCAACAGCCGACGCCGGTTCTATCCAACAAAAGCTTTTTTCGCACAAGGCCCGTGGAATCTTCGCATCCGACATGCAGCGTTACCTTCAGGACTCGGGCTTTCGGGTGTTCGCCGTTAGCGGTGATTGGAGTGATCTGCGCCGGCATTTGTCGCAGGGACGGCCTCTCATCATAAGCTTGCAGCCGGGCGGCAAGAAATCGCCGCTCCATTACGTCGTGGTGACCGGGATAGACTGGGCACATGAAGCGATTTTCCTGAATGATCCGGCTCGCGGCAAACTCCTTCGCGTGGAACGCGCGGAATTCGAGAAAGAATGGCAGGCTGCCCGAAATTGGATGCTCCTCGCCGTGCCCGAAGCAAAAGGCTGATAGCGCGTCTGGCGAGCTGCTTAACCCTGGCATGGACGCTGAATATTTCGCTCCTTGCGCAGGATTCCCCTTCTGACGAGGGACGACTTGCCGCGGCACGCGCCGCGTTTGACGCCAGCCGGTGGGAAGAAGCCGCCAAACTCGCCCAGGGTCCCTCCCAACAATCCCCAAACTTGGATTTCGTCGCCGGACTCGCCTTCGCCCACCTCGAACGTTGGAAAGAAGCCAAGAATGCTCTCGAAGCTGGCCATCGCAAATCCCCTCAGGACGCGCGCTTTCTCGTCGAACTCGCGGGCGTTAGCTACAAGCAAAAGGAATTCGGGACCGCGAAGCACGACCTCCGGGCTGCCCTGCGTCTAGATGCACGCGACAATTACACACGTGAGTTCCTCGGCACTCTCTATCTTCTCGAAGGCAATCTAGAGGCGGCTTTGAAGTATTGGAATCCGGTGGACAAGCCGCGGCTGCGAGCCGTCGAGCTAATTCCCCCGCCGAAGATACGGCCCGAACTTTTGGCGCATGCTGTCACTTTCAGCGCCCCGCAGGTGCTGACGAACGATGCACTCGCCGACACGAGAGCAAGGCTGGAAAATCTCGGCATCTATCCGCGGCAGAGGCTCGAGCTTGCCCCTTCAAAATCTGGCGACTATGACGCGACTTTTCATTTGGATGAGCGCAACGGATGGGGCGACTCGAAACTCGAAGGAATCGTCTCTCTCCTGAGTGGGCTGCCCTACCAAACCGTATATCCCGAGTTTTACAATCTGGGCCAGCAGGCGATCAATTTTGCGTCCTTGGCGCGATGGGATTCCCAAAAGCGCCGCTACTTCGGCGCCGTTTCTGCTCCGCTCTTTCACGATCCTACTCTGGGTCTCACGACTTATTTCGATGCGCGGAATGAAAACTGGAATCTTTCGCGAACGTTTTTCGCCGCAGGCTTGCCGCTTGCGGATCTGAACATAAGCCGCGTGGCCGGCGGCATAGAGCTGCGGAGGATTGTGAACGGCCGCTGGAGCTGGAACACGGGACTCGAGTTTGCGCATCGATCGTTCCGGAATCTCGAAGGTCATACCTCGGCAGCAGAGCAGCCGTTCTTCACCGATAGCAGCTCGTTCGCGTACTCGCTCGGTTTGGAGCGCTCGCTCTTGCGTGTTCCGGAGCATCGTTTCACATCGGATTCTTCGGTGGAAGCGCGCGCGGGCCGCGCTTTCCATCATTTACTCGGGCCATTTGCAACGGCACGCGGGACACTCCGAGCGCACTGGTTGCCCCGCGCTACAGGCGACGACTACGAAATGCAGGCTCAAATCCGCGCCGGAGGCACTGCCGGAAAGGTGTCTCTCGACGAGCTTTTTCAGCTTGGCCTCGAACGTGACAATGACCTTTGGCTTCGCGGCCAGGCGGGCACGATACGAGGCCGAAAGGGTGCTGCTCCGCTCGGACGCCGCTACTTTCTCGCGAACTGGGAGATGGACAAAAACATTTACCGCGGCGCCTTTTTCAACGTCAAGCTCGGACCGTTTCTGGATAACGGCGCAGTCGCGGACTCTTCCGGTCTGTTCGGCTCGCAGCGTTGGCTTTGGGATGCGGGCGCTCAATGCAAGATTCGAATTCTGGGGAGCGTGACGGTCGTCCTTTCCTATGGCCGGGATTTGCGTGGCGGACGCAACGTGTTTTACGGAACCGTGCTGCGCTAGCACGGGAGGGAAATTTTGGTCAATCATGAAACCGCTGCGTGCGGCCATTCGTCTGTTTCGTAGACGGAGTTCCGGCCAGGGCGGGGCCGGGACAGAGCCGGTCCAAAGTGTCCACAATTCGAATCATCAAAACGGGGGAAAAGATGCGGAGTCATAGATATCCGTTGGGAATTATCGTGACGGTGCTGCTGGTTGTCGCGGTCATGATGGCAAGCGCGGGGATGCGTGCCTCGGCGAAGCCTGCCGGCGACAGCAGTTACTGGGGATTCGACACCGCGAACCTGGATAAAACTTGCAAACCCTGCGACGACTTCTACCAGTTCGCCATGGGCGGCTGGATGAAGGCCAATCCGATTCCGCCGGCCTATTCCACCTGGGGTTCCTTCTCACAGCTCCTCGACAAGAATCAGCAAAACCTGCGGCAGATTCTGGAAGCCGCAGAGAAACAGCAAGCCGTCACGGGGTCGAACGAGCAAAAAATCGGCGATTATTATGCCAGTTGCATGAATACAGGAGCGATCGAGGCGACGGGCACAATGCCGATCGATGCGGAACTCGCAAATATTGCGGCAATGAAAAATGGCGTCGATTTGCAGTCCGAGACCGTGCGTCTGCAAAAAGAAGGCGTGGGCGTGCTGTTCGGGTTTAGAGCGACTCAGGACGCGAAGGACAGCTCGCAAGTCGTTGGAGTGGCATCCCAAGGAGGGCTTGGACTGCCCGAGCGCGAATATTATCTAAAGCAGGACGATAAATCGAAACAACTTCGAGACGCCTACGCAAAGCATGTCGCCAGGATGTTTGAGCTGCTGGGCGATTCAGCAGACAGGGCCGCAACGGAAGCCAGCACGATCATGGTGATCGAAACCTCTCTCGCTGATGCTTCCATGAAAAACACAGATCTGCGTGATCCGGAGAAAACTTATCACAGGATGCAGATGGCCGACTTGCAGGCTATGACTCCGGATTTTAACTGGGGAAATTATTTCAAGGCCGTAGGCCATCCGGAATTGAAAGAGATAAATGTGGGCCAGCCGGACTTCTTCAAGGCTCTTGACTCGCAACTCACAGCCACACCGCTCGCGGATTGGAAGACTTACTTTCGATGGCACCTCTTGAATTCAGCGGCGCCGGAACTTCCGGATCAATTTGTCGCTGAAGAATTTGAATTTCGGGGCAAGACCCTGACCGGCGCGAAGGAAATTCAGCCGCGCTGGAAGCGCTGCACCCAGGCAACCGACCGGGCGCTCGGCGAAGCACTCGGCCAGGTTTACGTGCAGAAGTATTTTCCGCCCGAAGCCAAAGCTCACGCGCTAGTAATGGTGCATAACCTCATCTCAGCCCTTCGTAACGATCTGCAGACCTTGCCCTGGATGAGCCCGGAAACACGCGCGCAAGCCACTGCCAAGCTCGAAGCCTTTGCCCTCAAAATCGGTTACACCGACAAGTGGCGCGATTATTCCGCGTTGAAGATAGACCGTGCTTCGTACCTCGCCAATCAAGAGCGCGCTGCGGCGTTCGAATTTGAGCGGCGTCTTGCCAAAATCGGCAAGCCCGTGGACCGCACGGAATGGGGGATGACGCCCCCTACGGTCAACGCCTACAACAACAGCAGCATGAACGAAATCGTCTTTCCCGCCGGAATCCTTCAGCCGCCGTTCTATGATCCCAAAGCCGATGATTCCGTGAATTACGGCGGTATGGGCGCGGTCATTGGGCATGAAATCACTCACGGTTTCGATGACCATGGGTCCCAATTTGACGGCCGCGGCGACTTGAAGAATTGGTGGACGCCCGACGACTTGAAGAACTTCAAGGAACGAGCCGCCTGTGTCCAAAAGCAGTTTGACAGCTACATCGTGGACGGCGACTTGCATGAGAATGGCAAGCTGGTGCTTGGTGAGAGCATCGCGGACCTCGGAGGTCTCGCGATCTCCTATGCAGCGTACGAGAGATCACTGGAAGGCAAACCTCGCCCACCCGACAAGGATGGCTTCACTCCCGAACAACGTTTCTTCCTTGGCTGGGCGCAGGTTTGGGGCGCGAATGATCGGCTGGAGTACGAACGCCTGATGGCCAACACCAATCCCCATCCGCTGCCGCGTTTTCGCGGGAATGGGCCACTTTCGAACATGGCGGAGTTCGCCAAAGCCTTCGGCTGCAAAAAGGGCAACGCCATGGTTCGAGAGCAGGTCTGCAAAATCTGGTAAGCTCGCTGGACTCGAGTGCCTTCAAAACGCATCGCAGGCTTTCTGCTTTTTGGCGCCGTGCGTGTTGCGCTCGCCCTGTTCCTGTTTACCCCCGGAGCCTCCGCCAAGTGGAAATATTTTCGTGCGGGACTAGCTTCCGACAGTAAGGCCACGCCGCGGCAAGGATTCGCACTCATGGGAGGCGGCGAGCAGGACCCAGCTCTGAAGTATTTGTGTGAGCGCGCGAACGGCGGCGACTTCCTGATTCTTCGCGCCAACACCGAGGACGATTACGCGCAAAAAGTGAACGAAGAAATCCGCGCTCTCTGCCCGCTGAATTCCGCGGCGACCATCGTCTTCTCCGAGCGGGAAGATTCCGATGACCCAAAGCTCCTCGAACGCATCGGGCAAGCGGAGGCGATCTTCATCGCTGGAGGCGATCAATCGAATTACGTCCGATTCTGGCAGGACACTCCCGTCGAGAACGCACTGAACAGACACATCGCTGCAGGCAAGCCAATCGGCGGCTCCAGCGCCGGACTGGCGGCCCTCGGCGAATTCTCCTTTTCTTCAATGATTGACACCATTCATTCGCCCGCCGCGCTTGCAGATCCTTACAGCAATGAAGTGACCCTCGCCCGCGACTTCTTGCGGATTCCCCTGCTCAACGGCATCATCACCGACACGCACTTCGTAAAGCGCGACCGCATGGGCAGGCTCGTTGTGTTTCTGGCTCGCATTCTCCAGGACGGATGGGCCAGGCACGTACGGGCGATCGCGGTCGAGGAAGGTGCCGCGGTTCTTCTCGAACCAGACGGCCGGGCAAAAGTTATGGGCTCCGGGCCCGCCTATTTTCTCGAAGCCAGGAATTCACCTGAAGTCTGCCGGCGGAAAACTCCTCTTACGTTCAGTGGAATTGCAGTTCATCGCGTGCCCTCTGGCGGCTCGTTCAACGTGAAAGATTGGAAGGGAGCCGGCGGAGACGACTATCGGCTGTCCGCATTAAACGGCGAGTTAAAAGTGAACGACTCAGATCACGGAATTTATTAGGCGCCGGCTGAGCGGGATTTTAAAAATGGAAAACGACTCCGGCCGTCAGCTTAAAATTGTTTTGCGACTGGCTAAAAAAATGTGTGTGTACCAAATCTGCTTCCAGTCGTCCCGAAAAGCGGGGGTTAATCCGATAGTCCGCGCCGCCTCCCAACTCGACCGCGAAGGAATTTCTGCTGTTGCCGGCAGTCTGCGGCTGTTCGTGCGCTCCGCCTACGATAGCGTGTGCCCAAGGCTCCCACTTCTTCTGCCGGATTGCGATTTTGGGTCCGGCGCCGTAGATGAGTAGTTTCACATGTGCGCGGTCAAGGATTTCGGGTGCGAAACCGGTCACGACGTTTCCCTCCACGCCGAACCACTCATTCGTGAAGTAGGTTACCGAACTATCGACACCCACGGCGCTGGCATTGAAGATCGAGGATCTGAACCTCAGCCAATCAACGCCAATTCCCAATTGCCAGCGGAAGTCGTCCCGCCCGCCGTATACAAATCTCGGATCGGGCGCCGGTGCCGGCGTGGCGTCAGGCGCCGTGTTCCCGAGCGCAAATGCTGAAGCCGGTCCTTCCGTGAGAGGCACCCTGGCAGACACCGTGAAGGTGTCGGACGCCTGATGCGCGTTCGCGCTTGCCGCGGGTGCGGCAGAAAAATTTGTCGCCACATTTCGGTCCGTACGCGCGGTGTCCGGCACTGTTTCCTGCGCGCAAGCTGCCCATGCCGTCCCAAGCATCACAATCACAACCACGAGTTGCTTTTTCATGATTTTCCCCTCAGAGGGTAGACCCCACGCCTGGAATCAGCCCACTTTGCTACGGTAAACAACACTCAGTGCTTTGTCTACGTTCTTTCGCCGGGCTACTACGAAGAAAAACGGGGCAGAGAGGGTTGCCCACGGACAACAAGTAGTAAACCTTGAGTATGCGACCGCCCTTTAGCGGCCGTGCCTCAGATAATTGTCGGTCTTGTTCAACCAGTCTTCCCGCGGCGGATTGAAAACGTCCAAATCAACCGTGTCCTCCACCGCCCAGGCTTCGTGGGGCATGTGCGGAGGAATGCACAGCACCTCCCCCGCATGCACAACGATCTCTTTGCCATCAATCGCGAACTTCAGCGCCCCTTCCAGTATGTAAGTCACCTGCTCGTTATGATGATGATGCAGGGGCACGTGGGCGCCCTTCTTAAGCAGCACGCGCGCCAGCATAATCTTGTCGCCGACGACCATCTCCCTGTCAATCTGAGGATTAAGCTGTTCACGCTCGACGTTCTTCCAGGCGATGTATTTCAGTTCCGTAGCCGAGCTCATCGTTTGTCTCCGTAAAGCTTTGCCGCGTTATCGTGCAAGTACATCCGCGCCAGTTCAAGGGCCTTTTCCTCGTTGAACGCATCCTCGGAGACCAGTTCAGCCAGCGCTGCAGCGATGGCTGTTCGCGCCGAGCGCGACGCCAGCCAGAAAGTCTCTTCCGCGCCCACCGCTTCGTTGAACGGAAATGCATCGGAGCCGAACATGATCTTCTCTGGAAAAAGTGATATCCACTGCTTCAAAATGTTCTTCAGCTCCGAGGGATATACGTAGTACCCCATCAGCGACGAATCGGTATAGACGTTTTTGGCCGCCGTCATCCAAATCATATCGATAGTATACGGATACCCGCCGTGGATCAGCACGAACTTCACCTTGCCATATCGCGGGTCGCGCACCACGTTCTCCAAATTCAGAGGGTTGCCGTTGCGCATGTTGAAGTAATCGCCGATCCCCACGGCGCTGTGAAAATGCACCGGCAGATTCAGTAGCCCCGCCTGATCGATCAGTACGCGAAACACGTAGTCTTGAAAAATTAGATAGTCTTCAGCGGAGGGGACGCCACCCGCGTGGTATTTCGCATAAATCGCTTCGGCCTTTTCTCGCGGAGGATCGCTGAAATATAACGAACGAAAATAGGCGGCTTCGAACTTGATAGCCACGCCGCCCTTCTTCTGGTTATCCGCCAGGGTTTGCCTGACGAAAGCTTCGTAACCGCCGAGCTCCCCCGGCAGTCCGTCTACGCTCTCTTGTTTCATGTATAGTTGCAGGACTTTCTCCAGCAGCGGAACGTACACCGCCATATCGCCGTTCTTTGCAATCTGATTGTGATTGTCGAACGGAAACAGGAAGGAATCGACAAAGAAAACCCAGTGAAACCGCTTGGGATCCAGATAAGGCGCCAACGCCACGCGATTCGCAAGGCAAGTTTCGATATTTAATTTATCCAGAATGCCGTCCCAGTATGCCGTGCCTCCTGCCGCTTCCGCCTTCCTTTTCTTGTCGATCAGCCACTTGGCATGTTCAGGTTTGAAATCATCGTAGGGGTAACCGAAGAGCGATTTGGCCGCGGCTACAAACTCGGGATTCGTGTCGCTCAAACGCAGAACGCTGCTCTCGCCTGGCGGTGCGGCCATGGCATCCATGTCGGAATCGTCGGGAAACGTGGCGTGCGAATGATTGTCGTAGATGGGGATCTGATCGATCTGCTTCAAAAGTCTTTCGTAGATCCTCGGCACGTCGGCGCCCGCCAGCGGTTTCGCCTGTGCTGTTGCATTTGCCGCACAAGCCAGTACAGCCGAAACACCAAGTGCCAGCGCATTCGTCAACCGTATCGAACGTCTCCTCATTCCACGCTCTCCCGGGTATCTCCGCTCTACCGCGCAACAGCCGCGCGCCAACGGGAAGACACCCTCAGCATGCGTTCCAGTGCTTCCTCAAGCAGGTTGCGTGCACTCACCAAAGAAAACCGCAGATAATTCTTCCCGCCCGCGCCAAACGCCGCTCCCGCGATTCCGGCCACGCCTGCATCCTCAAGCAGCAGCTTCGCGACTTCTTCCGCGGCCAAGCCTGTTTCTTCGATGTTCACCCACGCGTAAAAAGCGCCGCCCGGCGGCTGGCACCGGAAGCCGGGAATGCCATTCAATCCAGCCACGAAAAGATCGCGGCGCTTAAGGTACTCCTCGACCATGGCATCAACCGAATGAGTTGAATCGAGCAGCGCCTCGATCGCAGCCACTTGCGTGAATTCCGCAGCGCAAGTAAAGGTATTCAGCACCAGCAAGTCCATGGCGTCCACGACATGCTTCGGCGCCACCGCGTACCCCAGCCGCCAGCCCGTCATCGCAAAACTCTTCGAAAACCCGTCAATGATGATTGTTCGCTCCGCCATGCCCGGCAACGACCATATCGATTCGTATTCTCCACTAAATAAAATCCGCGCGTAGATTTCGTCCGAAAGAATCCACAGATCGTGCTTTTCGGCCAGCTCGGCGATTTTCCTAATCGCCTTCGCGTTAAACACCGTCCCCGTCGGATTGTTGGGAGAGTTAAAAATCAGCGCCGTCGTACGCGGCGTGATTTTCGCGGCAATCTCGTCGAGATCGGGTTGGAAGCCATTTCTTTCTTCCAACCCAAACCCCACCGCCTTCGCACCCAATCCGCGCGTGAACGACGGATAAATCGGAAATCCCGGATCGGGGTAAAGCACCTCGTCGCCTGGCTCGATCAGCGCCATCATCGCCAGCGAGAGCGCCATCTTGCATCCCGGCGCGACAATCACTTCTTCCGGCGACACGCGCAGCCGCCGCGTACGCCCCAAGTATCCGGCAATCGCTTCCCGCAGCGCTGGAATGCCACGGGTCGACACATAGCGATCTCTTCCTGCCGCAACAGCAGCCCGCATGGAATCCACCACCGGCGCTGCAGGATGAAAACCCGGTTCGCCAAGCTCCAGATGAATGATCGACCGGCCGGCGCGTTCGAGTTCTTTCGCCCGCGAATAGACGGCCAGCGCCCCTTCGCCGTTCAGTTGCGAAACGCGTGATGCTATTCGCGGCATGGTGTTCTGCAGAATCCTATCATTTTGACGCGGCAATTGGGGCACGGCTACGCGGGTCGTCTTGCAATGCGAGTCTTAGTCCAAAAAACAGGGGCACGAACTTTCGTGCCCCTGCAATGACTCATTCGCGTTCTCCGCCCTAAAACGCGTACCGCAGCGAGAACTGGATCAACCGCGGAGTTCCTACGGTACTGGTGATCTTGCCGAAGTTGCCGCCTTCCACGTCGGTGAACGCTGGATTGGCGAAGTTGGTGTGATTCCAAATGTTAAAGAAATCGGTAGTGAACCGCAGCTCCTGCCGCTCGGTGAACCTGAAGTTCTTGATCAACGAGAAGTCCCAGTTCTGCTGGTCCGGCCCTCGGAAAGTGTTGCGCCCGAGGTTTCCGAAGCCGGTGGTGCAGAAGTTGGGGTCGCTGGCGCACTGCGCCGGATACAGGAGCGGCGCGAGTGCGAAGGCACTGGGATTCAAGTAGCCATCGATTCGTGTCCCGATGCTTCCGCTGCTCAGCGCGCTCGAGAGCGTGGCTCCTGAAGCCAAGCTGCCCGTCAGCACACCGGGAGCGGAACCCAGTCCGAGAAACGCGCTTCCTGCGCCGGAATCGATCACCGAGAACGGCGAACCGGACTGGAAAATCGTGATGCCGCTGACGGCCCATCCCGCCAGCAATTTGTGAGTCAATCCTTCCGCCGACTTGAAAAATGGCAAGTCGTAACGGTAACTCACGGCCAGCCGGTGAGTGCGGTCGAAATCGGAGAGTCCGCGCGAGCCCTTCAAGGTAGATTCGTCGTTGAACGCGGTATTGAACGCGGTATTGCCCGATGAAGTCGCGTCGGTCGACTTGGAGAACGTGTAGGCCGCCTGAAAATATCCGGCTCCCCAGCGCCGCGAAAGCGTGGTTTGTAAGGAATTGTAGTGCGAGTAAGCGTCATTGGCGAACAACTGAAACCCGTTGTAGCCGTTGATGCCCTGAGCGCGCGAACGAGCCACTGCATTGGCAAACGTGTTCGTGGTTATCGCACAAGGATTCGGGTTGCAAAACGAACTGCTAATGTTCACGGGATTTGTCGTGGTCGCGTTCTGCGATTGCAAGCTGTCGCGCGTTTCACGCAGGTGAACGGAATGCGTTCCCACGTAGCCGACCTCGAGCACCCACTGCCTCCCCAGGGAGCGCTGAACGGTCAGGTTCCATTGCTGCGTACTCGGCACGACAAAATGCTGCGGCACAGCCAAACCGAATATCCCCAGGGAATTCAGTGGTCCCGGGCAGCCGCTTCCGCTGGCCTGTCCATAATTCGCGGCTTGCGTTGTGTCACCTCCGGGAAAGCCCTGGAAAACGTTTAAGCACGGAACGAAATTCGGGTCCAATGTGCCGGCTTGCGGTAATGCGTTCGGGTTGGGGCTCGGGCAACCTGAAAGTGGGGTCGCGGAGAAATAAGTTCCCAGGCAGCCCGGCGCACCTCCACCAAATGCCACTGGGAGAAATGGCGTCTCAAACGACAATTGGTCCGCGGTCCCAACGTCCTCACGAACGTAGTAGATGCCGTACCCGGCGCGAATCGTCGTGTTGTGGTGTCCGAAGAGATCGTAAGCGAGTCCTACGCGCGGTCCGATATTCCTCGCGTAGTTGTTGTTGAATGTCGTGCCATTCGCGTTGCCGGTCAATCCCGCCAGGTTTAGCTTGTTTACGCAAGATGGATAGATGAATGGGAACTTCCCCGCGTTCGCCAGCGCCGGGTCGAGATTTGCAATATGGCAGAGGTCGTCATGAAACGCCCCGAACATTTCCGTACGCAAACCCAGGTTCAGCGTCAGATTGGGCCGGATCTTCCAGTCGTCCTGCGCAAATACCGCGTAGTTATTGGACCGGTATTCATGATTGGAAAGGCCGCCGCCCCCGAAGCTGAATTCGGGCGTGCCCAGTAGAAAATTCTGGAAATCGGTATTGCCATCGGGAGTGTTTGTGAAAAACAATTCGCCGTTGAACACCTGCGGAAAGTTCTTGTTCAAATTTACGCGAGTAATCTCGCCTCCGAAGCGGAACACGTGTTGGCCCTTTACCCAGCTCACTGTTTCCACAAAATTGATGTTGTTCTGGTCCTGTGACTGGTTGCCGAAGGGCGCTGGCCCAATCTCAAATCCTGACGTCGCAAAAATAAATTTATAGATGGAGTTCGTGACGCTGTTTGTTGGCCGGTCGATTCCCAGGTCCGTGGTCGTGACTGGCGGGATATTGCTCAGCACGTCGTTGATGTGCACGAAACCGAACCTGAATTCATTCACGAGTGTCGGCGAAAAGAGATGCGTCTCCGTAATATTCAAAAATCGAGCCTTCACCGGCGTGTCGAACGGAAAGTTCAGGGACGAAGAGCTGACGCTGCTGGCCAGCGTGCTGCCCAGGGATTCCTGCAGGTCGCCGGCGCCGAAGGGAAGAAAACTTTCCGAATCGGAGAAGAAAAATCGCGCCGATAATTTGTCTTGTCCGCTGCGGAATTCGCGGTCCCAATTTGTGGTGAATTGGTCGTCCGTGTACTTCCCCGGACGGCTGATTGCGAACGCCCCCGTTGCAGGATCGCTCGTAGGTATGAGCAGCCCGTTGGTCGTCCCGCCGAACTGATTGCTCTGAAAATTCAGCAATTTCAGCACCACGGGATCGATCAACGTCGTGGTGTTCCCGAAGAAGGCTTGGGATATCGATGCCTGCGTTCGGACCGTTGGAAGCGACGGGATCGTCGTGCTGATGAACGTGCCCGGCGAATCACCGCTGCGCTGCCGCGTTCCCTGGTAGTTCAAAAAGAAGTAGCCAAATTTTTCCTTCACCACGGGTCCGCCGAGGCTTGCGCCGAAAATATTTTGTTTGACGACGGGCCGCTCCAGACCTTCGCGATTCAAAAAGAAATCGTTGGCGTTCAAAACATCATTGCGGAAAAACTCGTAGGCGTCCCCGTGAAACTCTCTCGTCCCCGATTTCAGAATGGCGTTGATGTTTCCGCCGCCGTCGCGGCCCTGACTGGCGTCATAAAGAGAAGTCTGGACTTTGAACTCCTGGATCACGTCCGGGTTGGGCAGCGGTACATACGTCGCTTGTGCGACGTTGTAGTCCGTTGCGCTGATTCCTTCGATCAAGAAGTTGTTGTTGTCCTCGCGCTGCCCGTTCACGAAGAGCTTCACGCTGCCTCTGCCAAGCTGCGCTGCGGCGTTTAGCTCGCTCTGCGCGCCGCTCGAAAGCGTAAGGAGTTGCTGGTAGTTCTGTGTCGCCAGCGGAAGCTCGCGTATCGTGGCCGTCCCCAGAGATTGGCCGGTGGTTGCGTTGCTGGTCTCCACACTGGTCACTTGCGCCGAAATCTCCACCTTTTCCGAGACCGCGCCGGGCTTCAGCGTAATCGTGACACGCGTCGTTTCCGTCACGCGCACTTCCATGCCCGTCGCTCTCGCTTCCGCAAAGCCCGGTTTATTCACGACCACGACGTAGTTCCCTGGCGGTAACAACGTTCCTACGAAAATTCCGTCGGTATTCGTGGATAGCTTGCGCACCATCGATTCCGTGCGCGAATCGACGATCTGTACGTCCGCGGCGGCTATCGAACCGCCGCTTGTGTCAACAACTACGCCGCTGATGGCGCCGGTCGCTCCGCCTTGTCCATGAGAAGCGTTTGCCCCTAATAGCGCTCCGCCAATCAACACCCCTGCTAGTGCTCTGCGAATTCCCCGCATGTTTACACCCCCAGTTGATAAGACTTCGCAACCGCGTTACCGTGAGCAGCACGGTCCGTGTGAGCCGTTCTTTGGATCGCGCCTGTGCTCCCGGGAAACGGGGCAAAATCCACCGAATATTCTCTCATCTTCAAGCCAGAGATTCACTTCCAGCATATCAAGCGGTGATTGCACAAACGTTTCTAATGTTTCCAGTCGCACTGAAATCCCCTTCTGCTTGCTTGCGCCGGTTTCGCACACCGGCCAATCGGCTCTTGACGCAGGCTTTATCAGGCGAGACCATGGCTGCATAGCTGGACGCAACCCGTCCCGCCTGCCGTCCATCTAACTTGGTGGATCTACAGCAGCGTCCCCGTTGGGGGTGACACATGACTTCCCGCACCGCACTTCGTTTTGCCCTGGCCTTCTCTTTCGCCTTCTCCCTCTCAGCGAGTGTTCCTCCCGCTGTCGCTGATTCTAGCCATGCTCGGGTCATTCGCCTCAGTCTCGTCCAGGGCGACGTGCGCTTTACTCGAGAAGCTCATAAAGACCCGCTCGCCGATCAAAACGCCGTCTGGGAAACGGCTCAAGCGAACCTTCCCGTCCGCCAGGGGTACGTTCTTGCCACGGACAATGGGCGCGCCGAGGTCGAATTTGAGAATGGCGCGATGGCTTTCCTCAACGAAAACACCGTTCTCGAGTTTTACGATCTTTCGCTCGAGGATGGCGCGCGCACCACACGTCTGGTCCTGCGCCAGGGCTCTGCTTCCTTCTATGTCAATCCCGCAAGCGGCGATTATTTCAGCGTGACGGGCGGCGATTTTACGGTCGAAGCCAGCGGCAAAGGCTCCTTCCGGATCAACAATTTTGACGATGGCAGCAACGTGGAAGTTCTGACAGGGCACGCTTCCGTCCTGCACAAGAAAGAAACGACGCAGCTCAGCAAGGGCCAGTCCCTCGCCATGAAGGCAGGAGAAGATTCCGTAAGCCTCGGCCGGCTTTCCGGCGATGATGAGTTCGATCACTGGGTCTCCGGCCGCATTGATACCGTTTCCACCGCCACGAACGCTTCTCTGCAGTATACAAATTCTCCCTACTATGTGCCCGGCTACGCCGATCTCTACACATATGGCTCTTGGTTTTCCTGCGGTGGGTTCGGCTACGGTTGGCGGCCTTTCGGCGTGAGTCTCGGCTGGTCTCCATTCACCATGGGCCAATGGCTGTGGGATCCCGGTTTCGGCTGGACCTTTGCCAGCTACCAGCCCTGGGGTTGGGCTCCCTATCATTATGGCGGCTGGCTCTTCGACGCATCTTGTGGCGGCTGGTTTTATTCGCCGCCCGCTTATTATGGCTATGGCGGTTACGGTGGCTCTGGAGGTTTCCCGAGAAGGCCGATTCGGCCCATAGTGCATCCGCCTCGCCCTGTTTATCGGGCCTCAACCGCTGTTTTCGTTCGCCAGAACGGCAAACTTGGCATCGTGCCCATGAACCCGCTCGACAAGCCTGGCAAGACTCCCCTGAATTTGGAGCATGGTGTTTTTTCCGCCGAGCGAACTCGGAGCGGAACGGCGCCAGTCCTGTCCCCAGCAGGCAATCAAAGATGGGAAACTCTCAAGTCCCCGCCTCGTGATGCCCTGAGCAGCGGTCTCGTGGCTACAACCGCGCCTGCGCGAACTTCGCGCTCGATTCTTGAAGGAAGCAGCGGGCCCCGCATCGTTTCGCACAGCGCCAACTCTTCCATCGTGTACGATGCGCGCGAGCACCGCTTTGTCAACACAAATTCTGCACCCCCCGCCGCCGGCGGGAGCACAGAAGCGCTCGCGGGAAGAAATACACCTGGCACGACTAGAAACGATCACGTACTGGAACCAGGAAGAAATAATCCGGCCCGAGCAACAAACATCCGCATTCCCGTGGCGCCCACATCGGCCCGCGCCACAGCTCCTCCTTCGCGCTCGATGGCTCCGCCGCCGGCACCACGCTCCTCAAGCAGCGGTGGCGGCTATCGCGGTGGCGGCACGGTCTTTACCGGAGGAGGAGGTGGTGGTGGCGCTTCTCGCGGATCGTCTGCTCCTTCCGCGCCCGCTCCGCACGTTTCCGCTCCTTCCCGTGGGGGTGGCGGACGTCCGCATTGATGTAATTCTTATTCTTTGAAAATTTAGGAAACGAAGACGGCTCCAGGAGTTGGAGCCGTTTTTCTTTTGCAGCAGGATCACCTAGCTTGATGTTTTTCGCGTGCAGCTTGCAGCGATCAAAAAAACAGCATTCCGGCGTATCCCACCACGGCGCTGAAATCTCCGGAAACATCACCTGACGTCGAGTACCGCACCAACTCGGCTTGCGTTCTCCCCAATTCTTTCAGCGCTGTGAGCATCACGACGGTCGGCCCCAGTCCGCACATGGAAATCTCCTCATTCCGGCAAGTGTCATACAGGCCGCGCGCGTCCAGCGCCAGGAGCTTGTCGATCGCTTTGCTGTCTTTCACTCGCGTTGTTGCGTCATCTTCGTAATGATTCAAGTCGGAAGTCGTCAGCAGCAGGATCTTCTCGCTGGAAGCCGCAAGCACTCGTCCGATCGCTTCCCCCACGGTCATGAGCTCCTCGAATCGCACGGTTCCAAGCGCTATGGGCACGAAGGTGAAGTCCGGCCGCAGCACTTGAAGGAATGGAATCTGCACTTCGAGCGAATGCTCTGCGCTATGCGCCACGCTGTCTTCATGCAGCAGCGGGCACGCTGCGCGCAACGCCCCCGCCAGCAGCTCATCGATCGGCGCATCACCGAGCGGCGTCCGCCACGCCCCGGCCGAGAGAATCGCGGCTTTCTCCCCGTGCGGATAATGCCGCACGCCCAAAATTATAATTTTCTTCGGGAAAGCAATTCGCGCATAGACCGCTCCGGCGACGCGCCCTGAAAACATGTAACCTGCGTGAGGAACCAGACATCCCTTTACCGGCGCTGGCGCCGCGGGTTCGTCGTCAATTTTGGCGCATTCCCGAACGAGTGCGGTCAGTTCCGTTGGTTTGGAGGGATAAAAGTGGCCGGAAACGGCAGGCAGGCGTAGCATCGCACTGCTTCACAAATCAGGTGGCCTTCGAGGGCTTGCCTTTGATCTTCAGCGCTTTTTTTGTTGTCGGATCGTAGTAAACCGTGACCTTATCACCGTACTGGTAGCCGCCCTTGTCCACGATCGTCTGCATTTTCGCCGCTACTTGTTCGGAAAGCGAGAACGTTTGCAGGGACATGTCGTTTCCCTTGGCGCGCACCGTTATCTGGGCGATGTTGGCGTGCATTACGTAACCTTCAAACTTGCCAAGCCCCGCGGTCTTCGACTTCGGCTTGATCGTGTTCACGATGATCGGCACCGCCGTATCCAGTACGATCGGTGCAACAACCGTCGGAGACTGCGCTCTCCCAGGCGCGCTGCAAAGCCCCGCCATCACCAGCGCCGGAAGACCACATCCCGCGATTCTTGCAAACGTCTTCATTCGATATCGTCCGTTGCGATCCGCAGCGACTTCAAAAACCGCACATCCTGTGGCGTCATCGTAAGCCGCGCCGCCGGCTTTTTGTCCGGAACCTGGTCAAAAGATTCCTGATCGACTTGAATCCGCAACGACTCCAGGAAGCGCCGGTCCTGCGTCGTGAGTTTCGCTGCTTCTGCTGCGGCAGCGTCACGCTTTGCCAACCCGATGGTCGCGTCCAGCTTCAGCACGATATCGTATCCATGCGCGCGCACTCCGGCAATAGCACCGGTAATCCGGTCAGAGTCGGACACTGTGTCGTTGATCGCGTGTCCCAGTTCACGGAGCAAGTTTTTCAGATGATCGTCGAGTTGCAAGGGCGGCTCCCCTTCACTACATTCGCCATTCTAGGCCTGCATTTCTTAGGATACAAGTCGCCTCCTTTCCGGTTGTCTCCAATAGGTTCACAGTCCATTGGTGCAGGTAAAACGGACCTGCCCGCGCCATTTAGGGCGTGGCGTCGGCGCGGTTTGCAAGTTTCACCGGTCACGAGTCACAAATCTCTCCATGCCCTTACTCCCTTAACTTCATAATTCACGTTAAGATGCACTTATGTCTTCTGCAGCCACTTCACCCGCGGCGGCGCCCCGCCCGGGGAGTTTCCAGCGCTTTTGGCGTGCCTTGCGCCAGCTCTTCCTCGAATTGGCTGGCGCGTGCTTCGCTGTTCTCGCGCTAGCCTGGCTCAATCTTGCTTTGCGCTCCTGGAACCGCGATGTCGCCCACTGGCTCATCGCCACGGCCGTCGCCATCGCACTGTTGTTCTTGTTTTTTGCGCTAAGTTCGTTCCGCCGCTCGCGCAGGTTGTAATCTATTCTCTGTAGGCGCGGGGCTTTAGCCCCGCACATTTCTTATCAGCCGCTAGCCGCCAAAATGAGCGACACAAAAACCAACTCCCCCGCCGAACGCAAAGAAATCTTCACAACTCTTTCCGGTCTTCCCATCGACCGTCTCTACACCCAAGACGATCTTTCTGGCACGGACCCAGAATCCTCCATCGGCTATCCCGGCGAATTCCCCTACACTCGCGGCATTTACCCCACCATGTACCGCGGCCGCTTCTGGACCATGCGCCAGTACGCCGGCTTCGGCAGCGCCGTCGAATCCAACCAGCGCTATCGCTACCTCCTCAGCAAAGGCCAGGCCGGCCTCTCCGTCGCCTTCGATCTTCCCACGCAAATCGGCTTGGACTCCAATCATCCTCTCGCCCTCGGCGAAGTCGGCAAAGTCGGCGTCGCCATCGATTCCCTCGAAGACATGGAAACGCTTTTCGATGGCATCCCCCTCGAAAATGTCTCCACCTCCATGACCATCAACTCCACCGCCGCAATCCTTCTCTGCCTCTACGTCGCCGTCGCCAAAAAACAAGGCGCCAACCTCTCCAAAATTTCCGGCACCGTGCAAAACGACATCCTCAAGGAATACATCGCTCGCGGCACGTACATCTATCCCGTCCGCCCCGCCATGCGCATCGTCACCGACATCTTCGCCTGGTGCCGCGACCATCTCCCCAAATGGAACACCATCTCCATCTCCGGCTACCACATTCGCGAAGCCGGCTCGACCGCCATCCAGGAAGTCGCCTTCACCCTCGCCGACGGCATCGCCTACGTTCAGGCCGCCCTGGACGCCGGCCTCGGAGTCGACGAATTCGCCCCGCAACTTTCCTTCTTCTTTAACGCTCATAGCGACCTCCTCGAAGAAATCGCCAAGTACCGCGCCGCCCGACGGCTCTGGGCCAAAATCATGCGCGACCGTTTTCAAGCGCAAGATCCTCGCTCTCTCCTCCTCCGCTTCCACGCACAAACTGCCGGCTCCTCCCTCACCGCCCAGCAGCCGGAAAATAATATCGTCCGCGTCGCCATCCAAGCCCTCGCTGCCGCTCTCGGCGGCTGCCAGTCCCTTCACACCAATTCCATGGACGAAGCCCTCGCCCTTCCCACCGAAGACGCCGCTCTCATCGCCCTCCGCACGCAACAAGTCATTGCTCACGAAATCGGCATCACCAACACTGTCGATCCCGTCGCCGGCTCCTATGCCATCGAGCGCCTCACCAACGAAATCGAGCAAGGCGCCATCGATTACATCGCAAAAATCGACGCCCTCGCAGGACATTCCGACGGCCCATTTGTGCGTCCGCCTGCTGGCTCTTCGTCTGGAATGTTGCGCGCCATCGAATTCGGCTTCGTCCAGGGCGAAATCCAGAAAGCCGCCTACGATTTTCAGCGCGCCGTCGAATCCAAAGAACAAATCATCGTGGGTGTGAATGACTTTGTGGCGGAAGAAAACCGCACCATCCCCACCCTCCGCATCGAACCCGAAATCGAGCGTTCCCAAATCGCCCGCCTAAACGCCCTCCGCACCAAACGCGACACCGCCAAAACGCAATCCGCCCTGGCCGAACTCCAACGCCGCGCCGCCACCTCCGAAAATCTCCTCCCCGCTATCCTCGCCGCCGTCGAATCCTACGCCACCGTAGGCGAAATCTCCGACGCCCTCCGCCGCGTCTTCGGCGAATACCAGGAATCCGTCGTCATCTAGCGACTTGCGTGGCCAGGTTAGGCCTCTGGTACGATGAGGGTATGTCTAAGTTGATTATTTACCTTGACCAGAATTTTGTAAGCGAAATGGCCAAAGCCAAGTTTCTTGGCGACCCCGTACGTGCCTCGAAAACCGCTCCCTACGGTTCGAGGTACGATAACTTGAAAAATTTAGTGGAAAACGAGCTAGCTATCTGTCCGGAGTCCTTGTTCCACCAGCTGGAGTCCGAGAACGCTGAACTGGCAACTGCTTCACAAAAGTTGGTAACAAGACTCTCTTACGGACTGCGTCTTCACTCCCCTTGGGAAATTGCGGCGCACCAAGCGTTGAGGGCTGCCAAAACGTTCTTGAGCCTGGGAGAGGAAGAGGCTCCCCCCTGGCAAGACGCCTTCCTTCACGATCCCCATGAGTCTGTGGATAATCGAGCACTCACAATAGGAAGCGGGAGGGCAATTCTAAGTTCTCCCTGGTCAATGGAGGCCTGCACAGTCAAACCTACCGCATACATGAGCGATCGCCGCGAGATGGCCCGTAACAAGTTCACATGGACGGATCTCTCGGCCCGGAAGAGATGCCAGGAGGAAGGCATCATCGACGCCCTTTTCATACACCCGAAGGACTCACATTGTCGGGGAGCCGCTATCGCGCTTCAGAATTATTGGCCTCAACGCAATGTCGCGCCAGAGACATTTTCGGGCTTTTTGAAATCGAAAGAGCTTCGTGGTTGTCCGTTCATTTCTATACTTTCCACTTTATGCGCAGCACTGGACTGTCAGCCCAACCGCGGGCCAAAACCCAGCGACGCCTTTGATACACTGATCCTGGCAACTGTCTTACCATATTGCGATGTCGTCGCAACGAGTTCCGATTTGGAAGCCTTGTGGCAACAGACGCGGCTGAGGAGCAAGTTCAAAGCGCAGGTTTACGGCGCAAAACAGGTGCAACTGAAGGAGTTTGACGACTGGCTCACTACAGCCCTTGCCAGCGCGCCGCCAGCACCGAAAAGCTTCTCCCTGCCATGCCCGGACCCGTTTAGTCCTATGTCACTGCCGACCAATCCCCTAACGCCCTCCGCCGCGGCTACGGCGAATACCAGGAATCCGTCGTCATCTAGGAACGCTGATGAGTTCAATTCTTCAACTACTGTTTAGTGGCCTCGTCGGGGCAATCATCGGCGCACTCCTCTACGCCTGGATCGCGTGGAAAATCATAAAACGTCAGGTGGACGCAATGCGACTGCTTCAGCGTCGAAGCCAAATAGAGCAAACATTGACCGCGCTGACGGCGCTGCGCGAAGAAATGCTGCTCAACCAAAAACAGAACGAAGGACCATTCAAAGACTACCTTGCTGCGTCGTTCTCGACCGAGATATGGGGGAGCGTGGTCGACAAAGTGCAATGGAAAGACAGAGTCCGCGTGGAATCTATTACAAGAGTGTACGCTCGAGTCTTTGCCTTGCTCGCCTGCACTAAATTCTTCTCCTTGCGACCGACCCAAGCGGGCTCAGATGTTGGGGGTCTCTGGGAGGGCTTACAGCCTCTGTTTCTTCCCGCGTTGCGAAGTCTAGACGACGAGCTCCATGATCATTCCGTGGAACTCCAGCAAATTGAGTAGCTCAGGAAGAAGCGATACGGATGAGAAGACATTCCCTGCCGCTGCTACGGCTCCATAGCATCCTTCCCCTGCACATGCACCCATGAAACTCATTCTTGCCTCCGCCTCCCCACGCCGCGCCGAAATCCTCCACAACGCCGGCTTCTCGTTCATCGTAATGTCCTCCGCCGTCGATGAAACTCCCTTCCCCGAGGAATCCCCCTCCGATCATGTCCAGCGCCTAGCGGACGCCAAAGCCGAGCTCGTCGCCGCGCGCGCCGTCGGCCCCGCCATCGTCCTCGCCGCCGACACCGTCGTAACTCTCGAAGGCCACATTTTCGGCAAGCCCCGCTCCACCGACGACGCCCGCCACATGCTCGATAAACTTTCCGGCCGCACTCATTCCGTCCTAACCGGCGTCACTCTCATCCGCCTTCCTGACGCCGAACGCCGCTGCTTCGTCGAGTCCACGCTAGTCCATTTCGTCCAGCTCTCCGCTGAAGAAATCTCACGCTACCTCGCCACCGAAGAGCCCAACGACAAAGCCGGCGCCTACGCCATCCAGGGCCGCGCCGGCCGCTACATCCCCCGCATAGAAGGCGACTATTTCAACGTCGTCGGCCTTCCCTTATCCCGCGTCACCCAGGCCCTCGCCGATCTCGGCTGGCCCGAAGACTGACCGCGCCTCTCTTGCGGTCGATTTTTTATTGACAACTCGATCACTACTTTGGTACGTTATTTGTGTAGAGTAGTGCGCCTCGCTTCCGCGAGACTCCCCCAAAATCTCAAATCTTTCTTTCTGGAGACTTCCATGTCCACCAATCACGACGTTGACCGCTGTGCGGTCACGCCTCAAAAGAACCGCGCGTCCTTGTGTTCCTTCACGTTCACCGATGGCCGCCGCTGCCGCTCTCCGCGCCGCGATAGCCATCCCCATCTCTGCGCCTTCCACGCCCGCAAGGAAGCACAAGCTCTCGCAGGCGAGGAAGCCGGCGAGGATATCGCCTTTTTTCTCTCCGGCGATTATGTATCCGCTTGCGACCTAACCTTCGCTCTCGGACGCCTCTTTGCCGCCGTCGCCCAGGGCCAGGTCAAACCCAAAACCGCCACCACCCTCGCCTACCTTGGCCAAACGCTCGTTCAAACCCTCCAGCTAGCCCAGAATGAGTACATCAGCGCCTTCGGCTCCGATTCCTGGGAACAAACCGTCGGCCACAATTTCAAGCAGTCCAGCGACCGTCAATGCCCCCTTGATGAGCCGGACCCTGAATTCTCTCCCTCTCCCGAAGCGGAAGAGCAAGACACCGACGCTGACCCGTCTGCCTCAGAAACCGGATCAAAACCGCTCCCAAACTAGCTCAAAATTCAGCCTTCTCTAACTTCCCTAGAATGAACACTTGTAAAACTGCATCAAAACAAAGGACTTTATCTATCTTTAGAATGAACACTTATGCAAAACCCACGGGGGAGGGGGCCGAGTGGGACAGCCAATCTTGGCTGTCCTCCGCTAGATCTTCCCAGGCCCCGAACACGTAATATACGCCATCCATTTCCTTGCACCCTCGCTCCACATGCACAAAAAAGAGGTGCCCTCCTTTCGGAGAGCACCTCTTTCGCTTCAGGGGGTGGAAAAACTTGACTACTTGGGCTTCACGCCGCCTTGCGTTCTGGCGTTGTGCTTTTTGCGATAAATGTTCCGCGACGCGCGGTTCTGTTCGTGGTTCACTTGGACTTTCTCGCCAGCCGTCAGCTTTCCGCCGTTCGCTGCGCGGTCCGCTTTCACTTGCTGGTTGATGCCCTTCTGCTGATTTTCCAGCCTCGCCGTTTCGCCGGCAGTCAGTTGCCCGCTCTTGACGCCTTGCGCGATGCGGTCTTGCTGGTTCTCACGGCGCTGTCCAACTTTGTTGTTGCCATACTGCGCGGTGTTGGCGTTGTGTTTGTCGGCGTAAATCTGTTTCGAGACGCCATTCTGCTGCTTATTGATTTGCGTCTTCTCGGCGGACGTCAGCTTTCCGCCGTTCGCCGCGCGGTCTGCTTTGGTTTCGGCGTTGATTGCCGCTTCTTTGGTTTCCAGCTTGGAGGTTTCGCCGGCCGTCAACTGTCCGCTCTTCACTCCGTTCGCGATGCGGTCCTGCTGGTTTTCTTTCCGCTGCGCGATGCTCGGATCGGGTTTCGCCGCTGGCGTTGCGGCTTGCGTTGCCGGTGCCGGCGAGCTCGATCCTTGCGAAGACGATTGATCTTGCGCCATTGCCGCTGTTCCCACCATCAGAACAGCCATCGGCAAGGCGCTCCACTTCAACCAGGTGAGTTTCATATCTATCTCCTGTACGTTTCTATTCGGATTCTGGGATTTCCGGGACACTGGGTAATACCCCATTCTGAGAAAAAAGTTGTGGTCGCACTACTGGCCGAAAGTGCAGGTGTTTCGTTTTTTGAAAGGGTTTTCCGCTACTCTTTGAACACAATTCGCCTGAGTCGAGTCCCAAGCGCGCTAGGGTTTCACCGGAACGCTTCCGCCGGGTGTGCTTTCAACAGCTCATCAACTTCCGCGTATCCCGAAGGAAATTTCACGCCGCGAACCGACGCTCCAGCTTTGAGCAGCGTCTCCACGGACTCCGGCGTGCGTCGCTCTTTCCAGTACGAGTCCACGCACGCCCGCACTGCAAGCACCAGCGCCGTGCGGCCTTTTCCATCAAGCGCATTCACTGGCGCTCCGCGGTCAATCAGGAACTTTACCGTCGCAGGCCGCGCACGCCACGCCGCCGAGTGCAACGCCGTGCTGTTCTGCGCCACATCGAAATAAGGATCACCGTCTTCGTTCACTGCGCCGACGTCTACTCCGAGTTCGAGCAATTGCCGAACCCCATCCGTGTTCCCGACGCCCGCAAATTCCGCGAGCAGCTTGCCTCCTTGCGCCACCAGTTCGCGAACCAACTGCGGCTCCTTCGCACGAATGGCGCGCACAGCCGCCGAATCATCCCTCGCACAAGTGGCGATCAATCGTTCCACTCCTTGCAGCTCGATCGCAATGCCGCGACGCTCAATCATCTCCAGCAAATCGCCGCGTCCCCGCCGCGCCGCCATCGCTAGCCCCGACATCTCTGGGCCGGCTGTTTGCCGAGTCTCCGGCCGATCCGCAACCAGGGTCGGGTCAGCATCGTGTTCCAACAGCACTTCGAGAATGCCGGAGCTGTTGTCGCGCAAAACCGCGTGCTGAAACGCCGTTCTCCCCCACTGCGTTGTTCGATTCGGATCAGCCCCATGCTCCAGCAGCCATTTAATTCCGTCGAAGTCATGCCAGTCGGTCTTGCGCAGCAGCAACGTCGTCAAGCTTTTATCGTTCAACTTCCCGCTCTCCACCAGAATCTTCAGTACCGTGTTGTCATACGTTTCCGGAACATGGTAAGGAGTCTCGCCGTCATTCGGATCCGCGCCTCGCTCGAGCAGCAACCGCGTCACCTCCGGATGCTGGGCAATTCCTGCAGCGCCATAAATCGCGCTCTCCCACTCTGGATGCGGCTCGTGATTTGTCTCCATCCATCCGGTATTCGCGCTGGCGCCCTCATCGAGCAGGGCTTTCGCCACTGCGACAAAATCGTCGGACCTTGCGCGATCGAGCCGCAAATATCTCGAAAAGCACAAATGCGTCAGCGCATCCCATCCAAACGGCCCGCCCTTCGTGGTCGCGTTTCGCGCATCAATCGCCAGGAACCGCTGCGCGGCCGCGCGGTTGCCGAGGATAGCCGCGGTGTAAATATTGCTGCTCGCCACTTCGGGATGCGCCACCAGGATCGCCTCGGCGAGCTCCAGTGTTCCCGAGTTATGCCCCGAATCGCGCGGAACACACGCAGCCTCGATGAACGCCGCCACTGGATTGCTCGCCGAAGCGGCAAATCTCGCGTGCGCCAGCGACTCAATGTGTTTCGCAAATTCCGGCCAGCTCTCGAAACCATGCTCCCGCGCAATCACGAATTGAGCGTCAGCCAGTGCGAATTTAGTGCTGCTGATTTTATCGGCCGTCAAATCCGCGAAACGCGGATGGCAAGATTTGACTCGTTGAATTGCTGTGGACTCAGAAGACTTGCGGGATTGCTCTGCTCGAAAGACTTTGACGAGCTCTTTCGCTTGCTTCTTGTACTGCTCCAGGCTCGGGCGAGCCGGCAATCGCTTGGCATCCATTACGACCTTCCTTTCGTGACTGCCCCTGGAGTCCGCCCGAATCAGGCTGAAAGAAGGTTCGTAACCTTGCTCGAAAACTGAAGGTGGGCACGGCCCTTTCCGCGGACTGGATGCGCCCTTCGCGCTGTCTCATAATCTAACGCTCGCCGCCAGTCACGTCAATTCGCTCTGGGGCATGCGTGTCCGGTTGAGCGTTTTGAGATTCCGGCCAAGTTATTGGCGCACGTGAACTTAACTGCGAAAAGTCGCGTTTTCGATTTGAACTGGGACGGCTCCATTCTCCATCCTTTGGTACTGGGAGGGATAGGAGATGATTGCTGGCCGGACGGTGTTCGCGCAGTTGATGGATTTCATTCCCGCTCACGAATTTCGGCGTTGCGTGACGCGTTACCGAGGCCAGTATCGCGTTCGGAGTTTTTCTTGCTGGGACCAGTTTCTCTCCATGGCCTTTGCGCAGCTCACCTATCGCGAGAGTCTGCGGGACATCGAAACGTGCCTGCGCGCTCTCGGTGGAAAGTTGTATCACTTGGGAATTCGCGGCCACATTTCGCGCAGCACGCTGGCGGACGCCAACGAAACGCGCGACTGGCGCATCTTCGCCGATCTCGCTCGCGAGTTGATCGCCACGGCGCGTCCGTTGTACGCGGGCGATCCGCTGAGTGTGGAACTGGAAGAAACGGCCTACGCGTTGGACTGCACGACCATCGATTTGTGTCTTTCGCTGTTTCCTTGGGCTCGCTACCGGCGGCTGAACGCGGCCGTCAAGATGCACACGCTGCTCGATCTGCGCGGCAGCATCCCCGCGGGAATCGACATAAAACCAGCCAAAATCCACGAAATTCACGTGCTCGATCAACTGTTGCCGGAACCCGGGGCTTTCTACCTTCTCGATCGTGCGTACTTGGATTTCGCGCGTCTCTACGCCTTGACGCAAGGCCTGGCGTTTTTCATCATTCGTGCGCGAAAAGATTTTCGCTTTCGCTGCGTGGCCTCTCAGGCCGTCGACAAGAACACCGGCTTGCGTTGCGACCAAACCATCCGCTTGGTGAGCTTCTATCCTCTCCACGGCTATCCCGAAAATTTGCGCCGCATCCGCTACTGCGATCGGGAGACCCATCGCCAGCTGATTTTTCTCACCAACAATTTTTCCTTGCCCACACTCCTCATTCCGCAACTCTACAAGTGCCGCTGGCAGGTCGAGCTGTTTTTCAAATGGATCAAGCAGCACCTGCGTATCAAAGCGTTTTACGGACTCTCCGAGAACGTCGTGAAAACGCAAATCTGGACGGCCATCGCCGTCTATGTGCTGGTGGCCATCGTGCGCAAGCGTCTCCGACTGGACTTGGAACTCCATGCCATGCCGCAAATTCTGAGCGTCTCGCTGTTCGAGAAAATCCCCTTGATTCAGGTACTTACGCAAACCACCCCGCAACCCGAGGATCCCCTTGCCGCTAAACAGTTGCAAATGTTCACCTTTTAACCGGACACGCATGGCTCTGGGGGATTGTCAAGTTGGACCGGCGGATACATGCAGTCCAAAAACAAGAAAGGCGCCCTCGGGGGAGAGCGCCTCACAAAAACCGACTCTATAAACGGATGGCTAAAAAACCTTTCTTACGCCTTCTTTTCTTCCGCAGGCTTCTCTGCGGGAGCAGCTGCCTGTGCAGGAGGTGCCGTCGGCTGCGCGTGTGACGACCCGGACATGCCTTCCTTGAATCCGCGCACGCCTTCGCCCAGCCCGCGCATCAATTCAGGAATTTTTCGCCCGCCGAACAAAATCAGTACGACGACCAAAATGATCAGCCAGTGCATTGGAAATTCCATGTTGCCTCCTACACCTGCCAACCACACCTTAGCACGCCGCTAGGGACTTGGGGCAATGATTACCGGCAGGAATCTAGAGTATAACACGCTCGTCCCCGGCTCGCCGCGTCACCCGCTCCCGGTCCAGGTATTCGAGCAGCGGGATTGCATACTTGCGGGTAATCCCCGTCAAGTCCTTGAAAAGCGGCACGGAAATACGCTCACCCTTTGCTTTCTTGTACGCGACAAGTTGCTCTTTCAGATGAGCTAGCGCATCGCGGTGAAAAATGAGTTCCGGGCTCACGCGTACAAGACTTTTCTCCCGCAACAAAATTTGCAGAAGTTTTTCCGCCCGCCGTGCCTCCACGGAAAGTTTCTCCAGCACCTCTTTCGCCGATGGCACTGCCAATCCTGCATTGGAAAACGCCCTTTCAATCTCTCCCTTCGCCTTTGCCTCCTCCGGAAGCAATGCAATCTGCGCTCCGGCTCGCTTCACGAGCTCGCCTTGCACGTCTAATTTCTTCTCGCTCGCCAACTCATCGAGGGCTGCACGAAACGTCTCCGGCCGCACGCGTCTTCCCAGGCTCGCGCGCAAATCTTCCCGCGCAATTCCTGGAGAAAGCGGATTCTCCTTATGAAACCGTTCGACACGCTCCGCGATTTTCAGCCGTACTTCGTCGAATGCTTTTCGACCAAGCAATATCAGCGGTTCCGTCGATACGATTTTTATCTTGCCGGACGTAGCAATGCTTTGTGCCGTCGCTCGAATCTCCGAATCGAACCAACCGGTCCGAGCCACGATCTCGTCGAACGCCAGCCCTAGCAACGCACGCTCCGTCATTGCCGCCAGCGCCTCTTCTCGCTTCCCGGTTTCCAGAGTCTCAAGAAAGGTCGCTCGCCCCGTGTCTCGCACCATCGGCCGACGAGCGAGAGGATCCAGAATTACGCCACCGCCGATCGTGATAACCGGGGAAAATTGCCGCACGATGAACCGGTCGCCGGCCAGCAGCAACACCTCATCCTGCAGCCGCAAATGGCCAAGCGCGCTCTGCCCCGGCGGCAACACGCCTGGTCCATACAGGAGAATCTCCGCGACCGTCTCCGCGGTCCCGGCATGAAAATGCAAGCGTGAATGATGCTTCAATTTGCGCGCGGAAGGAAGCAGCGTGAGCCGCACATCGACTTTGCGTGTGGTGCGAAAACGCCCCGGCATCGCCAGTGTCATCCCGCGTTCCACATCGGCGTAATCGATCCCGGCGAGATTTACTGCCGTCCGCTGCCCCGCGATGGCGCGTTCAATGGATTTCCCGCCGGAGTGTACGCCGCGAACGCGAAGCCGTTTGCCTCCGGGGAACAACTCGACTTCATCCTCCGCGCCGATACTCCCCGAGATCAATGTGCCAGTCACCACCGTTCCGAAGCCCTTCATCGGAAACGCCCGATCGATCGGCAGCCGAAAGTATCGCGCCGCATCTTTCCCGGGAATTTCGGTGGCGGCGGTGTGCAGCGCCTTCTTCAGATCGTCGAGCCCGGCCCCCGTCCTGGCGCTCACCGGAACAATCGGCGCTCGCTCCAAAAACGAGCCGCGCAGATACTCTTCCACTTCCAGCCGCACCAGCCCGAGCATGTCCGCGTCGACCAAATCACTTTTCGTGAGCGCCACGACACCACGCGTAACTCCCAGCAACCTGCAAATATCGAAATGCTCTCGCGTCTGCGGCTTGATCGATTCATCCGCTGCAATTACCAACAGCACCAAGTCGATCCCCGCAGCCCCCGCCAGCATGTTGCTCACAAACCGTTCGTGCCCCGGTACGTCCACGAAACCAAATCGAATTCCGTATTCCTCGAGAAATGCAAAGCCAAGATCGATCGTAATCCCGCGCCGTTTCTCTTCCGCGAGCCGGTCCGGATGCGTCCCCGTCAGCGCTTCCACAAGCGCCGACTTGCCGTGGTCGATGTGCCCCGCCGTCCCAACAATCACGCTCTTGCTTTGGATGGACATGGAGAAGTGCTGTTCGTTTGCGCAGGGGCATGGCATGCCGTGCCCGTATCGCACGTACACACTCAAACGAATGAGCCTATCGCTTGCGATGCTACTGGAGAGAGTAAGGAAGGGTCAAACTTCAGAAACTGCAAACAGCCATTGCGCAACACTGGAGAGCCGAGTTCTACTTTGCCGCGGCGATTTCGTCCACGATGGACTGCGCCGCTGCGCGCGGATCGGCGGCCGCGAGGATTGGCCTGCCCACCACAAGATAGTCCGCTCCCGCGCGGATGGCCTCCGTAGGTGTCGCCGTGCGAGCCTGGTCATCGCGCTTTGCCTCGGACCCAGGTTCTTTGTCAGTTGGCCGCACACCGGGTGTCACAATCAAGAATTCGCGCCCGCAGGCCTTTCGAATCGCTCGCGCTTCCTGCACGGATGCCACCACCCCATCTACACCCGATTTCTTGGCAAGCTGCGCCAACTTCACCACATGCGCCTTTGGGACGCCGCCGATTCCGACTTCCTTCATAGCTTTGTGATCCATGCTCGTCAAAAGTGTGACGGCAAGCAAGCGCGGCCGGTCAGCTCCCATCGGAACGCCCGCACTGATGGCTTGCACGGCTGCCGCGAGCATGGCGCGGCCTCCGAGTGCGTGCACATTCACAAGCTGCACGCCGGTCATGGCTGCCGCGGAAAGCACCGCACCTGCGACTGTATTCGGAATGTCGTGGAATTTCAGATCCAGAAAGATGCCGGGACCCAGCGCGGCAATTTCTTTCACTGCCGCAGGGCCCGCGGCGGTGAACAGCTGGTTGCCGATCTTGAACATACCTACGAGATCGGAGATTTGCTTTGCAAATTTTGCCGCAGAAGATAGTGAGTCAAAATCGAGTGCCACGATCAAGCTGCTGCGAGGATGGGCGTCGAAGCTCAAGGTCATGTAAGACCCCGGATTCGACGGGGTCAGCGTTTTAGTGGCAACTCCACCAACTCGAGCCGGACTTGGCTCACGCCCGAATGAATCAGACCGATCTTCCGGGCGACACGATAGGATACATCAATTTCGCGCCCTTCTTGATAGGGACCTCGGTCATTGATACGTACCAGTTCAAACTTCCCGTTGCGGGGATTTACAACCCGGACGATGGACCCGAACGGCAGGTTCGGATGTGCGGCGGTCAGCGCTTCGCAGTCGAAGCGCTCCCCGTTCGCAGTCTTCTTGCCATTAAACCCCGGCCCATACCAACTGGCGTTGCCAACCCAGGTCTTCACCGGCTTAACCGGAGCGCTCAAGTGCGCGACGAGGGGGGCATCCATGACTGGAACGATGAGGAACATTAGGAGCACCCATCGGAAAGCGGCCCAGAAAACAAAGAGTGGTCGTCTCATAGTGTGTTCTTTGTGCTACTCATATCCAAAAAAGTGTAGCAAAACTCAGTCGTTATGTCAACCAAAATCTGCGGAAATTTTTCGTACTATCTCATTGATAGTAAACGTCTTAGATGCAGAAAGCGCTCTCGATAACTCCCCTACAAGTCGCTGACTGACCGAAGGGTCAGTGAAGCTGGCCGTTCCTACCTGTACCGCAGTCGCACCTACTGCAAGGTATTGAAGCACGTCTTCGACCGTCTCGATGCCTCCGACCCCGATAATTGGTGACTTTACCGCCTTGCGCGTTTCCCAAACCAACCTTAGCGTGATCGGTTTAACAGCCGGACCTGATAGGCCCCCCGTCTGGTTTCCCAGGCAAGACTTGCCGGTCCGCGCATCGAGCGCCATAGCCGGATAGGTGTTCGCCACAGTCAGTGCGTCGGCGCCCGAACCCTCCGCCACCCTGGCAATAAGTCCAATATCTGCAACCATTGGCGAGAGCTTCACCCAAAGTGGTCGCTTGGCCGCCGCCCTTCGGGCCGCTCCCACCACTTCGGCGACCAGAGTCGGGTCGTTTCCAAATTGCATCCCCCCCTTCTTGACGTTGGGGCATGAGATATTCAGCTCATAGGCCGCCAGGCCCTCGGCATCCTCCAGGACCCGAATCACCTCGATATAGTCCTCTACGCTATAGCCGAAGACATTGGCAATGACCGCCGTATCGTATTTTCGCAGTACTGGGAGTTTTTCTGCCACGAACGCCCGGACCCCGATGTTTTGGAGCCCTACGGCATTCAGCATACCTGAGGGGGTCTCGCAAAGACGGGGCGCAGGTGCCCCTTCCATGGGTTCCCGGGAGAGGCCTTTGACGACCAGCCCGCCAAGGCGGTATAGGTCAACTAGGTGGGCAAACTCGACGCCATAGCCGAACGTTCCACTGGCCGCGAGAATGGGATTCCGCAGGCGCACCGCGCCAACTTGCACGGTCAGATCAACGACTCCGGCAGGATTCACTTCTGGAAAAGAATATCATGAAGCCCCGCGGAGGCTCCCGAATTCTCATGTCAACTAGTCAGTCTGTGGAAAAAGAAAGGTCTATTGTTTCGCAGCTCCAGCGCTCACTCCCTCAGACGATTTTCGCAGCGTATGCAACGCGGACGTCTTGGCCAGAGCTTCACCCAGCACGTGTCCGTCCGGCGAAGCCAGTGTAATTCCACAAAGCGCAGCCAACGTAGGCGCGATATCCGCCGGAGTAACCGCCTCGTAATAAACTCCTGTCCGAATCCCAAATCCCATGAAAAAAACTGGCACATGCCGGTCATAATAATGAGGAGTCCCGTGCGTGGTTGCGTATCCCCGCGGGTGGCCTGGCATCGAATAGTCCCACACCCAGTACGGCCTGGGCACAATCACCAAATCCCCGTTTCTGCTTTTCAAGAAACTGGCTGCCTCCGCTCTGCGAATAGGGCTATCCGTCGGAGGACGATCGTCGAGCTGCTCAGCGCGATACACTTCTGCCACGCCTGGAACGCTGTTGATCGCCTCAATCACCGCATACATCGAATCAGGATCTTTTTTCAACTTGTCGTAGGTCCCAGGTGTGAAATAAACATCGCTTCCATCCAGCTGCGCCACTGTGGGTTTCCCGTACCCGCGCGCCGCCAGCGACTTTTCGATCCGATCTTGCGCCTCCGCCAAATTCAACCACCCCGCATCCATCCCCGTACTTTCTAGGTCCTGGGGAATGGGTCCGCCCCCATGGTCCGCGCTAAGCGCTACAACATAGTTGCCTCGCCCCACCACGCTATCGAGATGCGCAAAAAGATGGGCCAAATCACGATCCAGCCGTGCAAGTTCGTCCTGCACTTCCCAGCTGCGCGGCCCAAAGTGATGTGCCACAAAATCCAGAGAAGAAAAACTCACTCCCAAATAATCCGTTCCTGCGCGTTTTCCCAATCCCAGCTCGTCCACAGCATTTTCCGCCATGTCCGCCAAGTAGGTCTGTGAGTAGGGGCTGGTCTCCCATTGCGCGTAGAAAGCCGCGTCCGGTCCCGTGCTGTCCGGGTTTCCCCGCAGCGGATGCGGGAAAGAAGTTCCAAATCCGGCGGGCGGCACTACTCCCACCGCCGCCTCCCCATAGAGATATGCCCTATTCGGCAGCAATGGCACCCACGTCTTGCCATAATCTTTTGCCACGGGATGCGCTTTGACGTACTCCTCGACGAACGCGGCCATCGGATACGCGCTCGAAGTCGTCCAAGCCCCGGTCGCCGGTTCGAACCACGTCACTGCATCCGCCCGATGACCCGCCAGGGGGATTGACGCGCGCGCCTTCAACGAAAATGTCACCACTCGCGTTCCTTCGCGGCTTTGAAACTTCAATTCCTCCGCAAACGCGGGCATCAACATTCTCCACGCACTGTCTCCACCCTCCACATTCGCCCCCGCGTACCCGGTGTTCTTTACTTTCGGATCGAATGTGCAAGTGACGCCCTTCTGCCAGTCGCGGTCCCACCATGAATTGGAAATCATTCCATGTGCCGCGGGGAATGCTCCCGTGGAAATTGTCGAATGCCCGACACAAGTCTCTGTGGACGCATACGAATAGGCGGCATCGCGGAACCAGGCTCCTTCTTCCACCAGCCGCTTCAATCCTCCGGTCCACTGCCCTTGAAATTTGTCGACGTAATCGCCACGCATCTGATCCACCACCAGCATCACCACCAGTTTTGGCCGCGCGGGAGCGCTGGCTGCTACTGCCTTCGTCTCTTGTGCCATCGCGCCAGGCGCATACCCCAATCCACTCAAGACGAGGACGATTTCTGCGCAGAAAACCGCGATCACCCTCCATTTCACTCGCCGCATCGTTCGAACCGACATGTTCACCTCGCTAAAAGTGTCGCGCGGCAGTCTATCACGCCGTCCGAGCCTCCAAAGCCGCGGCAAGAAGACGTTTGTGTCCCACCACCAGTCACCATCCACGTCTCCCCAGTCACTATGCTAGGATTACCCGAACATGCGCATCGTTGAAAAAGCCCAATTGATGTCCGCGCCGGAGATCGACCGCACCCTGCGACGTCTGGCGCATCAAATTGTCGAGAAAAGCGGCGGCACCAAGCATCTCGCCCTGATTGGCATTCGCCGCCGCGGTGTGCCCCTGGCGCAGCGCATCGCCCAAGCCATGCGTGGCATCGATGGCGTCGATGTCCCCGTCGGCACACTGGACATCACCCTCTATCGCGACGACCTCTCGAAAGTAGCGCCACACGCCGTTCTGCAGTCCTCCGACATTACCTTTGGCGTTGACCAGATGGACCTCGTCCTCGTTGACGACGTCCTCTACACCGGCCGCACCATTCGCGCCGCCATGAACGGCTTATTTGACCTCGGACGTCCCCAGCGCGTTTCTCTCTGCGTGCTTATCGACCGCGGCCATCGCGAAATGCCTATCGAAGCTCAGTTTGTTGGACGCACCGTGCAAACCAGCGACACGGAAATCATAGAAGTGCGTCTCCGCGAGATTGATAATGAAGAGCGCGTCGTTCTCGTCGACCGCCAGGAGTCATAGTTGATACGGGGTTTTTCGCTATCCAGTCAAAGAGTGCAAATGTGACTTTTCGTTTTCGCGACCTTCTGGCTCTTGAACCGCTCTCCGCGGACGAACTCACTTTTCTTCTCGACCAGAGCAAGTCCTTTCAGGCCATCCAGCGCAATCCTCTCAAAAAACTCGCTACTCTCCGCGGCAAAACAGTCGCTCTGGCCTTCTTCGAAAACTCCACGCGCACACGCATCAGCTTCGGCGCCGCCGCAGCCCGTCTCGGCGCGGACACCATGAACCTTCAGGCGGAATCTTCCAGCTTGAAAAAAGGCGAGTCGCTTCTCGATACCGTGCACACGCTGGACGCCATGAAGCCTGATTGCCTGGTCATGCGCCACGCGGCCTCTGGTTCCGCGGATTTTGTCGCCCGCCATCTCGATATTCCCGTCATCAACGCCGGCGACGGCACTCACGAGCATCCCTCGCAAGGCTTGCTCGATGCCCTAACGATCCGCGACCGAAAAGGCTCTCTCGCAGATTTGAACGTCACCATTCTCGGCGACATTTCTCACAGCCGCGTCGCCCGCTCCAACATTCATCTGCTCTCAAAATTCGGTTGTCGCTTCACGCTCTGCGGACCGGCCATGTGGGTTCCACGCGAACTCGAAAGCCTCGGCCCACCCGGAGCGTCCATTCGCCGGATATTTCGCATTGAAGAAGCTCTCGAAGGCGCCGACGTCATTCTCGTCCTGCGCGTCCAAACCGAGCGCCTCCATGAGCCCGCTCTTTCCGCCGCGGATTACATCCTTCTTTATCAACTCAGCACCGAGCGCCTCCGCCTCGCCAAGCCCGACGCCATCATTCTTCATCCCGGCCCGATGAATCGCGGCGTCGAAATCACTCCAGAAGTCGCGGATAGCCCCCAGTCTTGCGTGCTCGAGCAAGTCACCAATGGAATCGCCGTGCGCATGGCTCTGCTGTACTTGCTTCTCGTGGGAGGCTCGGAAGAATCGGGGCAAGAGGCGCTTCCCGCCACGGAAGCGCAACAGCCGCGCAATCGCCGGGCAACGGACAAAAAAGAGAATTCCACTTCACCCACGGACAAGGACCCTTCGCATGCTGCTCGTTAAGAACGGCCGCGTCATCGATCCAGCCTCGCGGACTGACGCGCCGCGTGATGTGCTACTCGACGGCGACAAAATCGTCGAAGTCGCGCAACCTGGAAAAATCGCTCAGAATTCCTCGACGGAAATCTTCGACGCCACTGGCCTCATTGTCAGTCCCGGCTTCATCGACCTTCACGCGCATCTCCGTGAGCCCGGCCAGGAATCCTCGGAGAGCATCGAGACGGGCACGCGCGCCGCGGCTCGCGGAGGGTTCACCGCCGTCTGCAGCATGCCGAACACAAAGCCCGTCAACGACAACGCCAGCGTCACGCGCTTCATTCTCGATCGCGCCAAAGCCACCGCCAGCGTTCGCGTTTGGCCCATCGGCGCCGCGAGCGTTGGCAGCAAAGGCGAAGCCATCGCGGAAATTGCCGCCATGAAGCAAGCCGGCATCGTCGCCGTTAGTGACGACGGAAAACCTATCGCCACTGCAAAACTCACGCGCCAGGTGATGGACTACTGCCGCTCGCTCGATCTTCCTGTCATCGAGCATTCGGAAGATGTTTCGCTCGCTGCCGGCGCCGTCATGCGCGAAGGCGTTACGTCCACGCGGCTCGGCCTTCCCGGCATGCCCGCCGCCGCGGAATCCGTTTGTGTTGCGCGCGACGTTCAGCTTGCCGAACTCACCGGCGCGCGGCTGCACGTCGCACACCTCTCCGCAAAAGCTTCGCTCGGGCAAGTCCGCTGGGCCAAGCAGCGCGGTCTTCATGTAACGTGCGAGGTTACGCCGCATCATTTCACTTTGATTGATGAAGACGTCCAGTACGACTCGCGCTACAAGATGAATCCGCCGCTAGCCGCACGCGAAGACCGCGAAGCCCTCATCGAAGGTCTTGCCGACGGCGCCGTCGACGCCATCGCCACGGATCACGCGCCACACGAGCCCGCCCTCAAAGACGTCGAGTTCGACCGCGCCCCCTTCGGCATTCTCGGCTTCGAAACCGCCCTTGCACTCGCCCTCGAACAGCTCGTACACGCGGGGAAAATCTCGCTTATGCGAATGATCGAACTGTTTACTACCGGTCCCGCCCGCGTCCTCGGCCTCGAACGCAAAATCGCCGCCGGCCAACCCGCCGACCTCACGATATTCTCCACCACGCACGAATGGACCTACGACGTAAAGCAATCCCCCAGCAAATCCCGCAACTCCCCCTTCGACGGGCGCACCTTCAAAGGTGCACCCATCGCTACCATCGTCGCCGGGCGCATCATTTACAAAATGTAAGATACAAAATGTAGGTGCCGGGCTTTAGCCCGGCGGTTTTAGCCTGTTTATTGGCCTTGGATAGGCCGTCTCTTCTGCAGCATCATCAGTATCCAAAATCCTGCCGCGCCCGCAGCCAAGTGCTTCAGCGTGTGCCCGCTGATCGTATGCCGGTCTAACGAAAAAATCTGCCGATCTTCAGTTTCGAAGATTTTCGCCAACACGTAAAAACTGAAAACCACCGCGAAATCGGAACTACGCGTGTACCGCGGCGGCAGCAAAAGTAAAACGGGCAGAATAAGAACGGCATACACCTGCACCGCCGCATAAAAGCGCAAATCGCTCGCTCGAACCGTTTCGGTGTGCCCCCACCAAACGACGCTGCCAGTGCCGATCAGCACCAATATCGGAAGCAAATAAAAGCCGGCCGGCACGCTCAGCCTTTCCGAAATCATCGCTGACACCAAGCCCATGAACGCGAGCGTCATCGGCAGGCGGTCCCACACCAATCGCGCATTGTCCGGTGCGAGATGGTAGTAACCCGATCCAAACGCCGTGAGAAACAGCCCAAGAAATACCAGGACATATGCCCATCGTTCGCGCGACTCGACAAAGCACTCTTGCTTTGATTTTCGGAGCAGAAAAATCAGTCCCCAAGCGCCAGCCACGGCAAATAGAAGGTTGGAGGCGACGTTTCCAAAATCATGTATTCCGAGCCAGCCGCGTTGGTCGGCGAAGTTATGATAGGACTGCGGCTGTGGGATGCGAGGCGCCAGCATCGCAACCGCCCCCACTGCAAGGGTAAACGCGACCAAAACCCACGCACCGGCTCGGCGCGAAATCAATGCGGCCTCGCTGCTACGCGTGTCGCTACTTTGGTAGTCCCAACACGTGGCATTCTGGATCTGCTGTCCTCAGTCTAAGCATGGAGGGCCATCCACGCCGCCAAAGCCGCGAGCTTCTCTTCCGCCCTCCAAGGGCCTTCATGCGATTCGCCAAGGGCTGCAACTGCCCGTTTGATTTGCGCGGGCGTTCTCCTAAGCATCCCCGCCCCGGTCTCGTAAGCACCCTTCTCCAAGAAAGCTTTACACGGAATCTTCCGCGCGCGAAAAGCATCCTCCAAGACCGTACGAAACAGTTGCCCTTCCAATCCATGCGCGCGAATGTGCTCGTTGTGCAGCGTGGCAGGATCAACCAGACTGCCTACCACCAAAGCTGCGCCTCGAACGCCACACTGCAAGGTCACGGCCTCCTTCAAGAGTGTGCCGACGGATTTTTTCGCGGCGCCGTGCACCACCTGTCTCAGCTTCCGTGTCGCCAGCTTCCCCTCTTTCTCAGGAAGTTCTAGCGCCGCGTGGTATGGCTGCTTCGATTGCGGAATCTTCGGATCGGAAAGTAAAACCGACCGGCAGATGAGCAACTGCGGCTCGCCTTCAGAGCCAGAAAGCAACACCGCCATCGCCCAACCAGATTTGACTCGAAATCCTAGCGCCGCAGGTATCAGCTTGCTGGTTCTCGCCAAGGCTAGCCTCCAATTACTACGCATGCGGGAAAAAGACGCTCCGGTCGTCTTAAATTCCTGGTTACTCTTGGCGCGTCACTTGATAATGCAGGCTCACCACTCCGTCGGGAAACGCTTTGCTGGATTGCAGCTTGAGCCGCACGGCACGGTGTCGCGGCTGTATCAGTGGAATGCCTTCGCCAATCAAGATCGGAACCACGTTAATTTGAAACTCGTCGATTTCGCCTTCATCCAGAAACGACGCAATAATCTCCGCGCCTCCCATCATCCAGATGTTCTTGCCCCGCTTCTTCCGCATTCTCTGAGCAAACGCCTTAATCGGATCGCTGACAAACTTGAAACCGGATTCCTCCGACTCCTGCGGCTGCCGCGAAAAAACGTAGTTTGGGATGCCCTTTCCGAATTCCTTGGCGTTCATTCCCATCTCGAGTCCCTTGCTGTAAGTCTTCCGTCCCCAGAGGATCGCATCAATGTTGTTGAAGAATTCGCCATACCCGTAATTTCCTTTCGGCCGCGGGCGGTCGAGCCACCTCACGTCGCCATCGGGCCGGGCGATGTAGCCGTCCACGCTCGTCGCAATGTAGACGATGATTTTGCGTTTGGGACTCATGGAGATTCGCCGAGCTCCCCGCAATAGGTTTTCCCGGAGCCCGCCCGGAAATCTCGCCGGGCAGCGCGAGGGGCGTTAGTGCGCGGCAGGCTCCGCCGCAGGATGCAGCCCATGTTGCGGCACTTCATGGATGCCGCGCGCAGGCGGTTCGATCCTCTGCCGGTAGAAATGGTCGAGCGGCAGCCGGCCCTTGCCGACGGGATAAGCCTTCTCAATCGCTTTCGTCGCGTATGCTTTTGCGAGTGTCGCCGCCTCTAGCAGTCCGCGGCCGACCGCCAGATGCGCCGCCAGCGCCGACGCAAACGTGCAGCCCGTTCCATGCAGTTCCTCTTCGTTCACGCGTTCGCCGGGCAGCGTCACCATGTCCGTTCCGTCGAAAAGTACATCCACCGGGCGTCCCATGTGCCCGCCCTTGACGATCACCGCTTGCGCGCCCATCTCCACAATCTTCCGCGCCGCGGCTTCCATATCCGCCACGTCCTTGATCGTCATTCCCGTCAAAATCTCCGCTTCGGGCACGTTCGGAGTTATCACGCTCGCGCGCTTCAACAGCTCTGTAGCGACGTACTTCACACCACCTGCGTCCAGCAACTCCGTCCCGCTGGATGATTTCATCACCGGATCGTGCACCACGTGCGCAAATTTGTGCGCATCCAGAAATTCCGCCACGGTCACGGCGTTCCCGCGGTTCCCAAGCATCCCGATTTTCACCGCCGCGATATTGCAGTCCTTCGCCAGCACCTCGAGCTGCGCGCGAAGCGTCGCGCTTGGAATGTTGTGTACATCTTCCACGCCCTGCGTGTTCTGCACCGTCAGCGCCGTGATTGCCGCGACGCCATAACATCCATGCGCCGCGAACGTTTTCAAATCCGCCGCCGTCCCCGCGCCGCAGGAGGGGTCAAATCCCGAAATCGTCAGCAAAATCGGCGGCGCCGCTTGATGATTGTTGTTCGTCGTGCTCATTTTCGTGCTTAGGAGCATCCCTCGAAGAAAAATAGCCGGTCGCCCCAGCTGGGCGGACCGGCAATTGCGAATGTACGCGCCTGTCTTCTCCCGCGCAACAAGAATTTACTCTGACTCGGGATCCAAAAGAACGCACGACAAAAGAGAACGGCCGGACAGAATCTCCGGCCGTGAAGAATTGAATCCGCTAAAACACTATTCGATGAACTTGCAACTCATGGGAACAAACCGCGGACCAGCGTCGCTTCAGCGACACGCCCCACGGCCAGAACCATCGCGCCCGCGCGCGGCGGCACGTGATGCTTCCGCATCGTGTCCACCATTTCGTGGAACGCCCGCACCATGCTCTTCTGCAGCCGTAAGTTCACTTCCTCGACGTCCCACATCAGCCCTTCCATGTTTTGTACCCATTCGAAGTAGCTCACCGTTACTCCGCCCGCATTCGCGAGAATGTCCGGCAGCACGGTGATCCCGCGCCTAGCCAGAATTTCATCGGCGTGCGGCGTCGTCGGCCCGTTGGCGGCTTCCGCCACAATTCGCGCCTTAATCGCTTCCGCGTTATGCAGCGTAATCACGTTTTCGAGCGCAGCGGGCACGAGAATGTCGCACTTCATCGTCAACAGATCATCATTGGTAATTCGCGACGCCCCCGGCATCCCTACTACCGTCCCGGACCGCTCCTTATAGCGAATCGCTTTAATCGGATCGATCCCGCGCGAATTCGTCACGCCTCCGCGCGTATCGCTCAGCGCGATAATTTTCGCCTTTTTCTCGGCAAAGAGTCGCGCCGCCGTCGCGCCCGCATTGCCAAATCCCTGAATCGCCACAGTTGCGCCGCGCAGCGGAATTTTTTTCAGTTTGCAAGCTTCTTCCACGACGTAGACCAGCCCGCGCGCCGTCGCCTCGCTCCGTCCTTCCGACCCTCCGATCGACACCGGTTTCCCCGTCACCACTCCATGCACGGAATGTCCCACTGTCATGGAATACGTGTCCATGATCCACGCCATCGTCTGTGCGTCCGTGTAGACGTCCGGCGCCGGAATATCCATCGCCGGCCCGATGATCGGCAAAATCTCGCTGGCGTACCGCCGCGTCATCCGCTCCAGCTCCGTTTTCGACATGCGCTTCGGGTCGCAGATCACGCCGCCCTTCGCGCCGCCAAACGGCACGTTCACCACCGCCGTCTTCCACGTCATCCAAGCCGCAAGCGCTTTCACTTCATCCAGCGTCACGTTGGGGTGGTAGCGAATCCCGCCCTTGCCCGGCCCTCGCGAGATATTGTGTTGCACGCGAAACCCGGTGTGGACTTTCACCTGCCCGTTGTCCATCTTCGTCGGTATCGAAACTTCCAGCACGCGTTTCGGCGTCCGCAGAATCTGCCGCAGTCCCGGCTCCAGCTTCAGAAACTCCGCCGCCATATCAAATTGAATCTGCGCGATGCGGAACGGATTCAAGTCCTCTCGCGGCGCGATGCGCGGCACCATCGGCGGCGCTCCAATCTGTCTCAGCGGCCCTGTGGGCTTTACGACCGTGGCCATCGGCTTCGGTCCTTTCCTTTACGCCTCTAGTCTCGACTTCTCGATCGATTCAAAATTTAAAAGTTTTCCACTGCCCGGGGTTTGAAATCCGCTCTTTGCTCTTAGCTAACCGTTTGCCGCCATCCGCTGCGTGCTGTTCACATACTTATCGCGGCAAGCCACCGAACAAAAGTGCACCAACTGCCCGCCCTCGCGCAGCGGAATCGCCAGCACTTCCGCCACGTGTGTGCCACAAACCGGGTCGCGCACCAATCGCCGCGCCGCCAAACCGCCTTGCGCGTCGTCAGCTCCCGCTCCAGGTTGAGCCGAAGAACCCGCCGAGGCCTGGTCCATCTGCGCCGGCATCGCTTCGCGCAACATCCACGCCATCACGCGCCGCAGCAGCGCCACGCTCCACGACACGATCAGCAGCCAAAACATAAACCTAAATATGCGCGCCAAAAAATTCATCATTCTTGTGGTTTGCCGAGCCTTGCCAATTCCGGCAACCCGTAAGTCCCCCTGGGTCTATCAGATTGGTGCACAACATGCCACTGAGGCGAGTGTATGCAAGGCGAAAAGGCAGGTCAAACGAAAACACGTACTTTCAACACTTTGCGCGGCGTAAAAGCCTCATCTGCTTTAGTCAAATCGACCCTATTTTGTGACTAAATACCCTATTATCAATGGTTTGCACTCGTGGGGCACCCTATGCCGTACCCGTACCGCCCGGGCTTACCCGCCCGACGGAATCTTCTCTATCCCCATATACGGACGCAAAACCTCCGGTACCAAAATTGACCCATCCGCCTGCTGATAATTCTCCACCACCGCGATCCACGTCCGCCCCACCGCCAGCCCCGACCCATTCAGCGTGTGCACAAAATCGCTTTTCCCTCCGCCCTTCGGTTTAAATCGTATCCCCGCGCGCCTCGCCTGGAACGCTTCGCAATTCGAACACGATGAAATCTCGCGAAACTCCCCGCTCGACGGAAGCCACACCTCGATGTCATACGTTTTCGCCGACGCAAATCCCATGTCCCCCGTGCACAGCAACATCGTCCGGTAGTGCAACCCCAGCTGCTGCAAAATCGTTTCGGCATTCGCGAGCAACTTCTCGTGCTCCTCGTAACTCTTCTCTGGATGCGTAAACTTGAACATCTCCACCTTCTGAAATTGATGCTGCCGTAAAATCCCCCGCGTATCTTTTCCCGCCGCCCCCGCCTCCGAGCGAAAGCACGCAGTCCACGCCGTCACATAAATCGGCAGCTTCTCCTCCGCAATCGTCTCGTCGCGGTGCAGATTGTGCAGCTCCACTTCCGACGTCGGCGTCAGCCAAAAATCCGTCCCCTCCACGCGAAACAAATCCGCCGCAAACTTCGGCAATTGACCTGCTCCAGTAAGCGAGGCCGTATTCACCAAAAACGGCGGCAAAATCTCTGTGTACCCGTGCTCCCGCGTGTGCACATCCAGAAAGAAATTCGCCAGCGCCCGCTCTAGCCGCGCTCCCCATCCCTTGTAGACCGCGAACCGCGCCCCGGTCATCTTCGTCGCCGCCGCCAAGTCCAAAATCCCCGCCCGCTCGCCCACCTCCCAGTGCGGCTTCGGCGCAAAATCAAACTTCAGCGCCGTTCCCCATCTCCGCACCTCTTTGTTGTCTTCCGCGCTGTGCCCCACCGGCACCGACGCATGCGGCAGATTCGGTATCGTCAGCATCAACTCGCTTTGCGTAGCATTCAACTGCGCAATTCGCTCGTCCGCTTCCTTAATCTTTTCCGAAACCGACTTCATCTCCCCAATCAACGCGTCCGCGTCCTGCTTCGCCTTCTTCAACCGCGCAATCTCATCGCTCGCCTTGTTCCTCTGCGACTTCAACGCCTCTGTCGCCGTAATCAACTCCCGCCGCTGCCCGTCCAACACGCGAAACGCATCCAGATGCAGCGGCGTGCCGCGCTTCTCCGCCATCTCCGCAAACAAATCCAAATGATCCCGAAAATAGTTCAAGTCATGCACGGTTGAGTTCGACCTCGCCTATCAAAAGAGGATACCAGACCAAACTCGATTGTCGGACCTATCGTTCTCGTAGAATCCTGCGGATGTTTCGTTTGCCATGCAGCACAGCGGCAATGTCCAGCGGCCGCGTTCCAGGCTTATAGATGATCTGATATGAGCGAACTGTCCAAAACAATACGGGCCGCCTCGTCAGGTCCATTCGGCTATGGCCCTTGCCGGGCATCTCCGCAAGTCCTCGTATTGCTTCCAGCAGTTCCTCGCGCACGCGGTCTGCGGCGTCGACATTATCTTGCGCTATGTATTCGTATATTTCCGTCAGGTCCTGATAGGCTTCCGGCGAGAGACGAAACGTGGTCATTTCCCACGCGATCGTATTTCTTGGCCCCGCTTTCTCAACTGCTCAAAGCATTCTTCGCCGTCAACGCCTTCGCCAGCTTCGAGCTGCGCCAAGCCGCGTCCGATTTTTTCGTCGATCTTCTCGCGCGTGTACTCCTCCCCAAACTCCCGCGCAATAAAGTAGTGCTGAAGCGCGGTGCCCACAAGCGCGGCAGCGCTCGGGAATCGCCCAGTTTCAATCTCTTTTTGGACCAGCTTTTCTGTTTCGGCGTCCAGTTTTACTTCCATAATCACCCTCGCACTTCGGCATACCTTAATTCTTCTGCAATACTAGCCCACCGCACCCCAAAACTAAATCCCACATATTCTCTTCTCCGCGACCTCTGTGTCTCCGCGCTTAGATTTCTTCTCAAGCTTCATTCCTTCTCACACAATCTCCAGCTTCAAGCCCGGAAACGCCATTTTGTACAATCCTCCGTCCAGGGTTAAGAGCTTGTAACCGTTCTCCAGCGCATGCGCTCCAATCAGGAAATCCGCGAGCAATCGTCGCGGCTCCGATCTGCCGTGCTTTTTTCGCCGCAGTACATAAGCCTGAAACGCTCTGCCTGCCGTCCTCCAGATTTTCTCTTTCAACTCCCACTCCACCGCAATCCTCGCCTCTTCGCAGAACCGGTCCACAAACGTCTCCGTCCTGCCCGGCGCGCCGATCAACTCCGCATACACCACGCCTGAAATGGCCAGTGGTTCCCTGTTTGATGCCGCCTCCAGAGCCGCTCGCGCCACTGGATGCAGGCTGTCGCTTGCATCCCATAAAGCCACAAGAACGTTCGTGTCGAGCGCGACCGTCACTCGTCGTCCTCATGGCCGCGGATCTCCCGTATCCACTTTTGTATAGCCTTTCGTCCACTTCCAATGCCCGGGTTGCCAATCCCCGCATACTTTTCAAACACACTCTTATCTCGTACCGCCTTCACCCTCACCCCGTTGCCCTTGTCCTCAAACTCCAATTTATCCCCCGCGCGCACTCCCAGCCTGCGCCGGATATCCCGCGGCACGGTAATCTGCCCTTTGCTGGTCAACTTCGCTTGTCTCTTCATGCCCTTTGCTTCTCTCTTCATGCCCGTTCTCCCATTCCTTACTTTATCACATTCCTCCTTACTTTCCTCTTCTCTCTGCGCCACTGTGTTATCCCTTCCTCCCTCTTCTCTGTGAACTCTGTGTCTGTATGGCCCTCTGCGTAAAATTCCTTTTTTTGTTTTTCTCTTTTCCTCCTTACTTCGTTACCTCATCCCTCCCCGCTTGACTCCCATTCCCACTCGATCAATGATCCCGATTGATTCGGTTTATTTTTGGAAGTGAAGGTGCTCTAGATATAAGGCTGCTGGCCTATAGGAAGGCTCGATATGCAAAATCCAAAAAAACAGGAAGTAAAACGGGCAATTCGGCAAGCCAAAGACATGCTCGAACGCAACGGGGACCCCTGCGAAACATTTCAGGGCGTTCTAAATAAGGAGTACGTACGCGCTTTGCGAGTCCTTGTCGTGCTTGGGGAGAGGTTTCTTGCCAGAGGCAAACCGCCGCAGCCAGGAGCCTGACTTAGCTCAACCATTGTCCGCACCACCGCCGCGTCATCTTCTCCGTCCTAGCCGACTCCCTCGACGACGCCCGCCAAAAATTCTGCGCCTCCGGCCACCCCGACTCCGACGCCCTCTTCATCATCAAAACCGAAACCTCCATCTACCTCGCCTGACCAACCAGATAGCCGCCTACCCCACACCGTCATTTCGAGCGTAGCGAGAAATCTCTCCTGCCTTTCGCTCGTCCAGTCGTGATCTAATCACCGAGTGGACTTGCACCTGCCAACAGCGCGTCTCGGACGATATAAAAGCGCCTCCCAACGCGCTCGCGTTGGAACTGAATCTTGGGGTGCCTCAAATTTTTTCTGTCCAGTATGCGATTCTCCCCGACTTGACGCCGCCCGACATGGCACCGCGACGCTCGACTATTCGTGTCCAAATTGCGAATCACCATTCCAACTGAAGAGCCAATCCAGACCATTCGGCGCGAAGATTCTCGACTCTGCCTACTCGCAAATGAAGAGCGCCATCCTCACCGACCGCACGCCCAACCTCTACGTCTTGCACTACGACCTGGCCGCCTGGGCTGTTCGCACGGTCATTCTAATTCCGCACTTCGCCTTCGCGCTGTCCGCCATCGAATGCCGCCCGCCTCTCGCACCAACCGCTCGCCGCGCTGGATGGGTCGGCTGCAACATTCTGCTCAATAAAATCCCGCAGGACGCCCGCATTCCCATCGTCGCAGACGGCACCGCCCGCCCCGTCGCCGAAGTTCGCCGCGCCTACCGCCGCTTACGCCCGCTCGAAAAACTCAAAGTAGAAAACCGCGGTTGGACCCTCGACGTCCTCAATGTCGTCCGCTCCCTGAACAAACCAGAATTCTCTCTTGCGGATGTCTATGCCCATGCCAACACGCTGGCGAAACTCCATCCCAACAACGCCCACGTCGGCGACAAAATCCGCCAGCAACTCCAAGTCCTCCGCGACCTCGGCCTCCTCACCTTCCTCGCCCCCGGCGAGTATCGCCTTTCGTAGCGCCGTCCCTCCCTAGATCATCTTGCCCTTGGCCGCTTGTCCACGGAGCAGGAATGTCTTGGGGAACTTGCCTTCACCGCAAATCTTGAAGGAACCGAAATCCTTGTACCACCACCCGTCGGGCGCTTCGGGCTCGGTTTCGCGCCACAGTTTTAGCTAATATAAATCCTCGCCAGTAATCCTTCGCTCCGCGACCCGGTCAAAGAGGTGTTGCCGCAAAGCCGGCGGGAGATTCGTCCACTGAATCTTCGGCATCACTCACCGAAGGTCATTCGCGCGAGCTCGCTTTTCAAGCGCTCCCGTTCGGCAGGATCGGTGGATTCTGTCAGCCGGGTCGTCAAGGAGAAGAACCGTTCTTTCTCCGCTTCTTTGGACGCAAGGCCTGTTTCGATCAAATCCACCAGCACTCGGCTGGCGCTCGTCTTCTCAGTCTTGGCCAGCGCTTTCACGCGCTTCGCGATCCGTGCCGGAATCGATACGCTCTGCCGCACGGCCTTTTCGGTATTCGCCATGAGCCCAGTTTACACCACTCTGCACCACAATGCACCAGCTAGAAGAAAACCTCTGGCGACACGTGGAACCGCGCGCTCAGTCGTTCAATATGGTCCTTGTTCAAATCCCGCTTCCCGCTCAGCACTTCCTCCACACGCTCGCATCCCCGTCGTGAGCGAAGGAACTCCTCACACCGCCGGGTGCCGCAGCCTTCGCTTTTAAAGGCTGCTGGTTTTGACTTTTCCCCCGCCATTCCCCGCCGCCCCAACCCCCGATTTTTTCAGCTTTTCCCTTGACAAAAAGTGACACCTAGCGTGAAGTATTGAGTGGGTAATATCGCGACCGAACCCGTGAACGCCAGCATCTCTGCTGGCGTTTTTGCTTTCTGGCGCACGCTTTTCGGCCTAACTCCTCTATTCGCAACACTGACGAAACAAACCGAATTCTTGCACAATTGTGGTGCAAGTTCGGGCGAGCAAGTTATTTAGAATCTACACTTATAAAAGTATATGAAAACAAACCACTTTACCTATCTTTAGAATGAACACTTACGAAAAAAGAGGGAGGGGGACCCGCCGATAGGTTCATTCTAAAGGGTTCTAAGTCCAGTGTTTTGGAAGTGCGGATTCCAAACGAGTTAGAGGCTGGTTTTGTGGAAGAGCGGATTCTAAAGGGGTTAACGGCCCCTCGGCTTAGCTCAGCGTAAACGAGCGGTTCTTCGAGGCTCCCTTCGTTCCTCAGGGCAAGCAGGGTAAAAGAGTGGCCAGCGGTGAGAATCGACTGCCCAAAAGCAGATTCCTCACGGTGTGAGGGATGACCGAGGTAGGAGACGAGATGGAAGAGCGAGGGGCGATTCACGCAGGAGGTGGATGGCGAGGAGAACATGGAGAAGCCAGCACGGCATTGGCGAGGTGGTAAAATAAATTACAGGGAATGGTCGAAAACTGACGTCGGACGGCAGAATTTGAGGGTTAGACGACGGCGAAGGATAGGGTGAGATAGGGCTGGAGACTCGGGGTTTGAAGATTGGGAGTGGGAAGAAGCGGGAGGGTCCCCGCACGCGGCTAGCGTCCCCTGGAAGGAAGAACGATGGGACGCTGGGACGTTGAATACGCCGGATGCGGGGAACTAAGGTATTAGCGCAGCTTTGGAGACACCCGGATTCGGACGAGTCGAGGGGTTAGAGAGAGTTGGCTGGATTGAGACGGGTTGGTGAGACTGTGGAGATGTGTGGAGAGAACTCTCAGCTACGTCAGGCCCTGTCGCTGGCTGGCTATGTCCTATTCAAGAGGCGAAATATCGCCGACCATGGCGGGAACCGGCTTGCCTGAGCACTGCTCGAAGATTGTCGGACAGTAGGGGCTTGGCCTCGGAAAGGAGCGGCAACAGGCGTTCGGTGACGAATATTTCCGTTGCGGAGGTCCCACGTACGTGTCCCCTCAAGCCTGCGCAGCTTCTAGGGTGATTTTTACCGCATGCTAATGGTATTCGGACTGGATGTTATCGGTGCAGATAATCTGTTCCCGTTTGCTGTTTGCTGACCCATCCCCTGTGAGCCGAAGATCTCGGAGTTCAGGGATAACGGGTTAGCTTCGACGGTGTCGATCTTTTTTTCGACGGAGGCGAGGTCGGTGTAACTGGTGGCGAGAGAGGCGGAGGAAGGGAAACAAGGAGAAGAGAGGTCCCCCCTGCGCGTGAGCAAACGGCGCTGACGCTCCGGTCGGGATGATAGCGGGGCGAGGTGGTCGTATGAGAGAAATGCAGGCTCAAGTGGGCGTCACTTCTTGATGGCGACGACTAGGACGTAGCTGAGGTAGGTGCTGGAGAAGATGCGCTCGGATTGGAGGACCGCGCGAAGGCCACGTATTCCCCAACGTTGCAAAGCGGTTTTGACGGCGCGGAGGTATCCAGAGAGGCCCATGGCGCGGCGCGTGTCGCGCGTCCAGGCGGTTATCACATCGGAGCGATCGAACGCTTGAACATCGGCGAGGCCGGCGGCTTCAAACACGCGCTGCCAGCCGCTAAGTGTTTCCGGGCGCTCCTCCTCGATTTCGGCAAGGCGCTGGCGGAGAGCTTCCGGCGCGCCGTCTTTCCAGCACAGATCATGAATGCCAACCCGGCCTCCGGTGTGAACGACGCGTGCCATCTCTCGCAAGGCACGAAGCTTGTCAAAATGGCAGACGGCGCACTCCGAGAGCGCGACGTCAAATGCGTTGTTACGGAAAGGGAGTTGATGCGCATCTGCCCAGGTGAGTTGGACCGCTGAATCGTGCGCCGGGAACTTGTCTCGCATGCGGCGAATCATTCGCGGCGACAGATCGGTGGCGGTGACTTGCGCGCCAAACTCCGCCGCAAGCAGGAGCGCGGTTTCTCCAGTACCGGCGGCGACTTCGAGGACACGCGTCCCGCTCACGATACCGGTAGCGCGAGCCAACTCGCGCGTTATCGCGAGGCCGCCGGGGTGGAGAATGTCGAGGCCGAGGTCCTCGGCCTCAATGAGAGCTTCGAGGGAGGGTCGATCCATTATAAAGCCACCCTGCAAGAGTGTGCGGGCTCTCTCAAGAGACACCTAGACGGTAAGGGGAGCGAGGGTGCCCAAGCGTGTACGCGACAAGAAACACGGCATGTCAATTTTACGCTTGGCGAGAGTGCGAGGACCAGGGCTGAGGTGCTGCGATTGATTTTCTGGCAGTAGGTGTAAGGGGCGGTGGTAGAGTGTGCGGCGAGGAATTGCGGAATGGTGGCATGGACGCTAGTGGGGCACGTCTTCGGCTTTCTGCTGTGGGTGAGCGGATTGCTGATGACAACGGTTGTTTTGGCGCAATACTCCCAGGAGAGTTCCGAAGAGGTACGGCGAACTTTGGCGCGGATGGGGAGAATTTGCTTGCGGGGATTTGCCGATCCGGGCGCGTTGCTCACGGTGGTCGCGGGAATTGTTTTGGTAAGCACAAACCGAAGCTACTATCTGCATGCGCGGTGGCTGCATTACAAATTGTTTTTTGTGGCCGTTCTGATTGGGGTGCACGGGATTGTGGCGGTGAGAAATAAGGCGGTGACGTCGAAAGGGGCGGTCTTTTCGCGTACACAGGCAAGGATTCTTTTTGTGGTGATCCTGCTTGTATTTCTTCTGATCCTCATTACAACTTTGCCGGGCGAGGTCTTCCTGACCTAGTTTTGCAACGGTCCGGGACAATCCATAGAAAGCTAAGAGAGATTTCTCTCTCCGAAGGCCGACACGTTTGCAGGAGCAAACGTGGAAAGAAAAGGCGTCGGCCTGCTCCGTTCGAAATGACGGTGTCGGGCGCTGGGCGAGCAGGCAGCGTACGGCTGGGATGACAAGCGCGAGTTGAGGCGCCGCGGCGGGGACGAAAGGCGCGAGTCGAAGCAACGCAGCACGAGTTCGAGCGAACCGGCTTAAATTTCCTCGGGCACAACGTAAGGAGCGCGATAGGTGCCGCGAAGGAGGCGATTGGCTTCGTCGTCGCCTACGACTTGTTCCGTGGCGGGATCGAACGTCAGGGTGCGCCCGAGGCGATAGGAAGCGTTGGCCAGATGCACCAGCGTTGTTGAGATGTGGGCCTCCTCGATGGGGGAATGAATATCCTGGGCGCGGCGGCTGCGAATGCAATCGACGAAGTTCGCGTAGTGGTCGCCGGCTGCTTTGCCGTGTGGGCCTGGTTCGAACTGATCCGTGAGCCAAGTTTTGTAGGCGTCGTAGCCGTCGATGGCGAGAATGCCCTTCGAGCCGTAAAAGAGGTTGCCGATGGTGTTGGTCTTGGCGTCTTTCGGGCCAAGAGCCTGTTGCTTGTCAGCAGATTTCTTGTTTGAGCTGGCGGTGAGTCCCGCGGGGGGAACAGCGCTGGCGCCGTACGCACCGGTGCCGATTTCTGCCTCGTGGTTGGTGATCCAGTGGCGGATTTCGAGTTCCATCATTTTGCGTTTGCCGTTCGAATCGTTGAAATAGTAGACGGCGTTCAAAACGTTGGGCGTTTCCTGGTCGTCCTCAAACATGAAATGCCCGCCCATGGCGGAAACGGACACAGGGAAGCCAACGCCGAGGCCCCAGCGAGCGATATCGATTTCGTGAATGGCCTGGTTGCCGGCTTCACCGTTGCCGGTGTCCCAAATCCAGTGCCAATTGTAGTGAAAGCGATTTTTTGTGAAGGGCTTGAGAGGAGCGGGGCCGGTCCAGAGATCGTAATGAACGCCGGCGGGAACGGGCTCGGGCTCGGCGTGGCCGATGCCCGCGCGCCATTTGTAGCAAAGGGCGCGGGCCATGTAGACATCGCCGATGGTGCCGTCGCCGACATGATGGATAGCTTCGATCATGCCAGGATTCGAGCGGGACTGGCTGCCGTGCTGGCAGATGCGATTGTATTTTTTTACGGCGCGAACGAGCTGGCGACCTTCAAAGGTGTTATGCGAGCAAGGCTTTTCCACGTAGACGTCTTTGCCTGCCTGGCAACCCCAGATGGCGATGAGCGAGTGCCAATGATTGGGCGTGGCGATGGAGATGGCGTCGATATCTTTGTCTTCGAGCAGCTTGCGAACATCGAAGTAGGATTTGGGCTTGGGCAAACCCAGCTTCTCGACGCCGGCGAGGCGCTGGTTCAAGACATTTTCATCGACATCGCATAGAGCGGCGAGCTCGACGCCCGGGACATGCGAGAAGCCGTGGATGTGGTCCTGGCCGCGGCCGCGCACGCCACAGACAGCCACGCGGACACGATCGTTGGCGCCGAGAATCTTGCCCCCCAACGCGAGGGCGGCTGCGCCCACGGTGATTGCTGTTCCTGTGGTCTTGAGAAATTCACGCCGTTCGATTGCCATAGTTGCCGCCTTTGACTTAGAAGCGCTCTTGCACGCCGCATATTACATCCTCCGGCGGGATTTCGCACAGGTTCCAGGGCGCGCTCTGCGATTGCGAGGAAGCCAGAGAGGATAAAGATCAGCGAGGTCGGGGGCCGCTGCTGCTAAAGAGGATTGTGATAGGATGCCCGTGCGTAAGGGACGCATCCGGTCCGCGGAAAGGGCAGAAGCCCACCTGAATATCATCGAGAATTGCGTACCTTCTTTCAGCCCGAACTGCGGACGACGGGCGGAGTGATGAGAGGAGGTCGCTATGCCGACCCATTCCGAGGACGCGCCGCGTCCGCTTCTCGAACGCGCCAATCTCCAGCATTTGAAGAATCAAGCGAAGGATTTGCTTAAAGCGGGTGAGGCTGAATCTTTGACTTCGGCGCAGTTCAAAATTGCGCGGCTCTACGGGTTTGCGAGCTGGCCGAAATTGAAGGCGCATGTGGATTCGCTGGAGGAGATTGGGAAGCTCAAGCTGGCAATCGATTCCAATGACCTGGACCGCGTCAAGAGCCTGATGCGAAGCAATCCGGCATTGCATGAAGCTCCGCTGGGCTACGGAAAGAACGGGCCGCTGACGTGGGTGGCGGAATGCCGGGTGCCGTGGGAAGCGCCAAGTCCCGACAGATTAAAGATGGCAGAGTGGATGATCGAGAATGGGTCGGATGTGCATCAGGGCGGCGACGGGCCGCTGATGCGCGCGGCGCTGCTTGGGCAGCGCATCCCGATGATGGAATTGCTCGTGGAGCACGGCGCGGACGTGAATGCGGAATGGAACGGATATTTCCCGATCCTTTTTGCGCCCTGCGAAACGGTGGAGCCTGCACCTATCAAATGGTTGCTGGAGCACGAAGCAAATCCAAACTGCGCCCGGGCGGGCCGGAAGTATCCGGGGACGGCGCTGGATTACGTTATCGGGACGTATGGGCGCTCGCGACAATTGCCGGAGTGCATGGAAATTCTCATCAAGGCGGGCGGAATGACGAAATATGACGTGCCGCCTGTGCTGGATTTGCTGCGCGGGCGGCTTGCTCGTCTGGCGGAAAAGATCGAGGCTGACCCGGAGCTCGTGCATCGGCGATTCGCGGAACTGGATTTTGGGAGCACGGGCGGGAGAAGGCTGAAATTGCAGGGAGCGACGCTGTTGCACGTGGCTGCGGAGTACGGCGATGTGGAAGCGGCGAAGCTGCTGCTGGAGCGCGGGGCGGACGTCAACGCTCGTGCGGTTGTGGATGAGGCTGGGGTCGGGGGGCAGACGCCAATCTTTCACGCGGTGACGCAGTTTTTTGATTGGGGATTGCCGGTGGCGGAATTGTTGGCGGAACGCGGCGCGGATTTATCGGTACGGGCGCAACTTCCGGGGCACTACGAACGGCCCGAGGAAATCGCGGAGTGCACGCCGCTGGGGTACGCGAGGTTGTTTCCGGGCGGCAAAAATAAAGCGGTGATGCTTTTGCAAGAACGAGGCGCTGCGGAATAGTTAGAAGCGGTTGGGGCTGAGACGGCCTGCGAGCCGACGCTCGATTGGAACACCGCGTCCAGGCACGAAGTTATCGTTTATTCTTGTGACCTCGAAGATGCGCTGCGCCTGTTCTTGGGCACGCCATTGAAGGGAGAAAAGGCGATGATTGAGAATCGGTCAGTGCCGCCGGATACGGTGCTGCCACACGTGATGTATCAAGATTTGTCCAGCGCAATCGCGTGGCTCGGCAAAGCGTTTGGGTTCCGGGAGCATTACCGTTATGGCGAGCCTCCGAGCGGAGCGCAGATGCACCTGGGCAATGCGTGGATCATGGCCAAACAGGCGCGGCCGGGGAGCGCGAACCCGGCAAAACTTGGATACGGAACACAGAGTTTGACGGTGTTCGTCGAGGATGTGGAGACTCATTTTCAGAAAGCGAAGGCGGCGGGAGCGAAGATTCTGGAGGAGCCGCATGAGACGGAGTACGGCGAATTTCAGTTTGCGGCGGAGGACCTGGAGGGGCATCACTGGTTGTTCTCGCGGCACGCGCGGGACGTGAGCCCCGATAAATGGGGAGCCACCATCAAGGAAAGCGCATATCGACTTGCGCTGCTGAGACTGCCGCGATTGTGCTACCTGGAGATTCCCGCGGTGAATGCGCATGAATCAGCGGCATTTTACGAAAAGGTGTTTGGGTGGAACATCCGGCACCGTGAGACGCTGAGACCGAGCTTCGATGACGCGACGGGAAATATCAGCGGCGCGTGGGTCACTGGCCGAGAGAGTGCGCGGAAGCCGGGACTGTTAGCGTACATCTGGGTAGACAGCATCAATGACACCTTGAAACAGGCGACGGCCCACGGCGGCGGAGTCGTAGAAACGGCGCATCCGGACTCGCCAGGCGGAACAAGTATGATCGCGACGTTTCGCGACCCGGCGGGAAACCTCATCGGATTGTACCAAGAGCAATCGTAGCAAGTGCCTGATCGCGGGACTGCCGCGAGCGGAAATTTTGGATGGCGAGCGTGTGGTGTAGTACGCTCTGCGCGATTGTGGGGAGAGATATGAAAATTATCCTGAGAAACATTTTGGGTGGTGTGATTTGCGCTGCCTTATTTTCGCTGGCGGCGGGAGCGGATGGGCAGCCAAGGGCGCAAGCTGGAGACGAAAAAGTTGAAGTGTCGTTTCCGGCGTCGGTGCATGCAGGAGCAATTACGGGGCGCTTGTTTGTGGTGGTCAGCACGAAAGATGAGCCGGAGCCGCGGCTGACCGCAGGAGGTTGGGGAGATTCGGGGCCGCTGTTTGGAGTGGATGTTAGCGGGCTCGCTCCGGAGCAGAGCGCCGTGATTGATGCGAGCACTCCCGGAGCGCCGGTGCGGAGTTTGCGCGAAATTCCCGCGGGAGATTACTACGTGCAGGCGATCCTGAACATTTATACGGAGTTTCACCGGGCGGATGGGCACACGGTGTGGCTGCACATGGATCAGTGGGAGGGGCAGCATTTCAATCGCTCGCCGGGAAACTTATACAGCGAAGTGCAGAAGGTGCATTTGGATCCAGCCGCGGGATATGACGTGAAATTGAGCCTGACGAAGGTAATCCCGCCGGTGCAGATGCCGGCGGACACGGCGTGGGTGAAGCACATCAAGATTCAAAGCGAGTTGCTCACGAAGTTCTGGGGCCATCCGATGTATCTGGGCGCGACGGTACTTTTGCCCAAGGGGTATGACGAGCATCCGCAGGCGCACTATCCAGTGATTTTTCAACACAACCATTTCAACCTGAGGCCGCCGTTCGATTTTTCGACGGAGGATCTTCCGGTTCGAGCCGAGTTGCGGAAGTCGCTGAACAACTTGAACCGGGAGACAGGGTATGAATTTTATCAATCGTGGAATTCGGAGAATTTTCCGCGGATGATCGCGGTCACGTTCCAGCATCCGACGCCGTACTATGACGATTCGTACGCGGTGAATTCCGTAAACAACGGGCCGTATGGCGACGCGCTGGTCAAGGAGATGATTCCGTATCTGGAGGCGCATTTCCGGATGATTGGCAAACCGTATGCGCGGGTGTTGACGGGCGGATCGACGGGAGGTTGGGAATCGCTGGCGGCGCAGGTGTTTTATCCGGACTTTTTTGGAGGGACGTGGACGTTGTATCCGGACTCGATTGATTTTCGGAGCTATGGGACGGTGAACGCGTATGAAGATGACAACACGTTTTTTGAGCCGGGGCATACGTGGGTGCAGGTGCCGCGGTACATCATGCGGACTTCGGAAGGGCAGCCGGAGATTACGATACAGCAATTCAGCGAGATGGAAGCGGTGTTGGGAAGCCATAATCGTTCGGGTGAGCAACTGGAAATTTGGGAGGCGGCGTACGGGCCGATTGGGGAAGACGGCTATCCGAAGCCGCTGTGGGACAAGAAAACGGGAAAGATTGATCACAGCGTGGCGCTCTACATGAGGGACCACGGGTGCGACTTGAGCTACAACCTGCGGACAAACTGGGCGACGCTAGGGCCGAAGCTGAGGGGAAAGATTCACGTGTACGTGGGCGACATGGACAATTTCTATTTGAACCTGGCGGTGTACAAGCTGGAAGAAGAAATGAAGAAGCTAACGAACCCAGCTTGCGATTGCGAATTTCAGTATGGAAGGCCAATGAAGGGGCATGGATGGCAGCCGACTTCGACGGCGAATTTGGTCCGGTGGATGGCGGAACATGTTACGAAAAACACGCCGGCTGGAGATCAGACGGCAGCTTGGCACTATTGAGCTGAAGGGAGCGAAAAGCAGATTCCTCGCTTCGCTCGGAATGACATCCCAAAAATTGGGCGGAATGGGATGTCGTGATTGAGCGATTCCCGCGACCTCTTCGTGCGCTTGCCTACCTAGCCTTGCTATCCTTATAAGGGCCAGTTCAGAGGCATCAATAGACGCTATGTTTGAAAACCTAACAGAGAAGCTACAACGGACATTTAAGAATTTGCGCGGACAGGGGAAGCTCACGGACGAGCACCTGGACGCGGCGCTGGCGGAGATTCGCGAGGCGTTGCTGGAAGGCGACGTGAACGTGGGCGTGGCCGACGAGTTGCTGGCGAACATTCGCGCGAAGTCGCTGGGCAGCGAAGTGATGCTGCAACTATCGCCGGACCAGCAAGTGGTGAAAGTGGTGCGCGACGAGCTTTCGGCGATGCTTGGGAAACATGCCAAGCCGCTGTTTGCTTCGCGGCCGCCTTCGGTGTGGATGATTGTGGGCTTACAGGGTTCCGGCAAAACGACCACGACCGGCAAACTGGCGAAATGGCTGGTACTGCATGGGCACCGGCCGCTGGTGGTTTCGACGGACGTGTACCGTCCCGCGGCGCGCGAGCAACTTGCGCAGGTGGCGAAGGCGGTGGGCACGGCGCTGTGGCCGGGCGCGGGGACGGACAAGCCCCTCGAAATTGTTAAAGGCGCTATTAAGGAAGCAAAGCTTTCCGCCAGCGACGTGATCCTCGTGGATACGGCCGGGCGCTTGCACATTGACGACGAGTTGATGAACGAATTGAGCGTGTTGAAAAAGGAACTGCAGCCGAGCGAGATTCTGTTTATCGCGGACGCGATGATCGGACAGGACGCGGTACGCTCGGCGGGGGAATTTCACAAGCGGCTGGGATTGACGGGCGTCATCCTGACGAAACTGGACGGGGATGCGCGCGGTGGAGCGGCACTGAGCATTGCCAAGGTTTCCGGAGCACCGGTGAAGTTTGTGGGACTGGGCGAGAAATACGACGCGCTGGAAGGATTTTATCCGGAGCGCATCGTTTCGCGCGTGCTGGGCATGGGCGACATCATGTCGCTGATCGAGCGAGCGGAGCAGACGGTTGACAAGAAAGCCGCCGCGGAACTCGAGCGCAAGCTGCGCAAAGAGGGATTCACACTGGAAGATTTCCGCGACCAACTGAAACAGATTCGCAAGATGGGGCCGCTCGAACAGCTTGTGGACATGCTGCCGAAGATGGGGCCGCTGCAGAATCTTCCGAAAGACGCGAAGGTGGATGAGGGGAAGCTGAAGCAGGTGGAAGCGATCATCAACTCGATGACGAACCAAGAACGGCAGGACCACAACATTATTGATGGGAAGCGGCGGAAAAGGATTGCGAAGGGCAGTGGCACGACAGTGCAGGACGTGAATCAGGTTTTGAAGCAGTACCTGCAGATGCGCACGATGATGAAGCAGTATGGCGCGATGGCCGCGCGCGTAAAGATGAAGGGATTGGGAAAACTGGCAGGTTTGTCCTGATCAGCGGAATTACTCCTTCAGCTTGAAATCCAAATAAATATCAGCGGTCTTGAGGGCGAGGGACTCGGGGTCGAGGTCGGTGCGATTGCAGAGGATGATGATCGTCAGATTGTGGGCGGTGAAGCGCTCGATGACGGTGCGGAAGCCCATGGTGGTTCCCGTGTGCCACATACGGGGATGTCCCCGGTGGGGATCCAAGAACCAGCCGAAGCCGTAGGATACGGGCTTGCCAGGATGCAGGTTGTCGTCATTGGCTTCGACGGGCCAGTGAGTGGGCGAGCCATCCGCGAGTCTTGCAGGCACGAGCGCAGGCTTCATTTCGTCGGCGCTGAGCAGAGAGTGATTTCGCAGCGCGTCGTCCCACTTGGCGAGGTCTTCGAGATTGGAATAGATGCCGCCGTCGCCGAGCGTAGCGGAAGTGGAGCTTTGGTCAGTTTCCTTGAGCGCATCGCCTTCTTTTGAGTGGCCGAACGCGCGGTTCGTGACTTCATTTTCCCCTTTTTGATAGACGATTGTGTGATCCATGCGCAATGGCGAGAAGATGCGCGCGTGAAGAAAATCGCCGTAGGATTGGCCGGAAGCTTTGGCGACGATGAGGCCGAGAACGACGTAGCCGGAGTTGCTGTATGACCAGCTCGTTCCGGGGGCAAATTTTCCTTTTGTTTCCTTCTTCAAAAGGGTGAGAACCTCGTCATCCTGGATTTGATGTCCGGGCGACCAGAGCGGACCCTTCACTTTTTCCTCGGCCTCCATAAGATCTTCGTAATCGGGCAATCCGCCGGTGTGGTTGAGTAGATGTCGGATGGTAATGTTTTTGCCGTAGGCAGGAAAATCGGGGAGTACTTCCGTGAGTGTCTGGTCATAGCCGAGCTTCCGGTCGTGGAGGAGCAGCATGATAGCCATGGCGGTGAATTGTTTGGTGAAGGACGCGAGACGGAAGTTCGTGTGCGCGTCGATGTTCGCACGAGTTCGCAAGTCGCATAGGCCGTACCCTTTTTCAAACATGGCGCGCCCATCCTTGCGAACGAGCACCGCCAGGCCGGGCGCATCGTTTTGGGTGACGGCACTGAAAATCGCGCCGGCTTGTCGTTCCATAAAAATGTCGGGAGCTTGCGCCTGAGTCTCCATGCCAAGCGCAAATAGAGCGGAGAGAGTAAGAACAATTGCGAACTTCAATTAGCCCCCTTCGGGCGTCCCGCAGCATAGCATCTCCGTGCCAAAACTTCTCCGCGTAACACGAGCGCGATTTTGTACCTGGCTTATCGCGTCGCGAAATGGCTACGAATTTTCCGCACAGGTGCATTTTTTGCAGTTGGCGGTCAGCGCTAGCGAGTGACCGCAAATTCCCACGCTCCGGAGGTAGAGCGTCGTTTATACTCCTGAGGCGATGAATACGCCGGTTTACGGCGCTTACGAAGAAGACTAGCTGGACTGCTCGAATGCAACCGTATGACCTGATTGTGATTGGCTCCGGACCGGGGGGCCAGCGCGCCGCCATCCAGGGAGCGAAGGCCGGAAAGCGCGTTGCGGTGGTGGAAAAGCAAGCCGCGATAGGCGGCGTGTGCATCAACACCGGCACCATTCCCAGCAAGACCATGCGCGAAGCGGTGCTGCATCTTTCCGGTTTTTACTCCAAGACCTTTTACGGTTCGAATTACAACGTCAAAGAAAACGTGACGATGGCGGACCTGAATTTCCGCGTGCAGCACGTGATTGAGAACGAAGTTGCGGTGACACAGGACCAGCTCAAGCGCAACGGCGTGGACGTCGTCCACGGGTTCGGCAAGTTCATCGATGCGCATCATCTTCGCGTGGAAAATGGAAATGGCTACACTGAACTGGAAGGGCAATTCTTCGTTGTCGCGACAGGCACGAAGCCGGCCATCAATCCGAAAGTGCCCATCAACGGGCGGACGATCATTAACAGCGACCAAATCCTAACGATGCCGCAGATTCCGAGAACGCTCATCGTGGTAGGCGGTGGGGTGATCGGAGTCGAGTACGCGTGCATGTTTGCGACGCTTGGCGTGCGGGTGATTATCGTCGAGAAGCGGCCGCGGCTGCTGGAATTTGCCGATACGGAGATGGTTGAAGCGCTGACTTACCATATGCGCGATCACCGCGCCACGCTACGGCTCAACGAAGAAGTCGAGAGCGTGGAGGAAATGCCTGACGGAAAAGTTGCCGCGAACTTGGTCAGCAAGAAACGAATCAATGGCGATGCGTTGCTATACGCTGTTGGCCGGCAAGGCAATGTGGACAAGCTGGACCTTGCTGCGGCCGGGATCGAATCCGACGACCGTGGGCGCATCAAAGTTGATGCTGATTACCGCACCACGCAAGCCCACATCTTTGCCGTGGGCGATGTCATCGGGTTTCCGAGCCTGGCGTCGGTTTCCATGGAACAAGGGCGGATCGCGGCGGCGCGGGCTTTCGGGCTTCAGGTGCAGACGGATCCCGCTAGTTATCCGTACGGGATTTATACCATTCCGCAGATTTCTTTTATCGGGAAGACCGAAGAACAGCTTACCGATGCCGATGTTCCTTATGAAGTTGGCGTGGCATATTACCGGGAGATTGCGCGGGGTCAAATTTCGGGGCATACCGATGGCCGCTTGAAGCTGCTCTTTCATCGGGAGACGCTCGAGCTGCTCGGGGTGCATATTTTTGGCGAGGACGCGGCGGAACTGCTGCATATCGGGCAGGCGGTATTCAAACTGAAGGGCAAGATCACATACTTTATCAACACGGTCTTTAATTATCCGACGCTGGCTGAATGTTATAAGACCGCGGCGTTTAACGGCCTCAACCGTCTGGGCTAAGCGGTCTCATCTTTCGGGACGATTCTCAGATTGCTCCCAACCATCGAACGGGAAAATAGCTCGACAGCGCGTTGACCATCTTTTCATCTGCAGTTATCAGTTCTAAGTTCAATGTAACGGCCAGCGCCACATATAGGCTGTCGTAGACCGTTCGACCATGTTGCAAGGCAATGCGGAGCGCAAGCTCAATGAACTGCTCCGAGGGCACGGTCGGCAGATCTTGTGAATGGAGAGTGGCAAGCGACGTTTCCGCGTCGGAGCTGGTACAGCGGTTCTGGCGCACCGCCTTCCAGTGAGCGCTGGCAACCTCAAGCCAAATAAGATCCGGGGCAATCAATTCAACGGCGCCTTGCTGCCAACGATCGAGCAATCCTCGGGATTGAGGCACCAGAGACTCCAAACGAAACGGAGAGAGCCATTTGATCGCCACGCTGGCATCTACAACAAAGCCGGTCACCGCAACCGGTCCTCACGAATCATTTCGTCGGATGTAGGGGAATCGCCGGACAAGGGCGGTATGGAAGCGTCGAGCTTCCTCAACTTATCAACAAACTCTCGACGACGCTTGAGTTCTTTCTCGGTGGGGACATTTCGTTCGAGAAGGACGAGCACTTCGGCGGCGATGGACCGGCGCTGGCTTTTGGCGCGCTTGCGCAAGGCTTCGTAGAGGTCGCGGGGCACGTTTTCGACGTAAAGTGTTGGCATAAGGATTCCCTAGGGAAAGCATAGGACATCCCTAGAACTTTTACAACACTTTCAAGCTCGAAGGGCAACGCGCACCCGGGGCACGCGGAACGCTTCTGTCAGGCCCAGCCCGGGCGGTACTCGCGGCGCAGGAAGTCGTTGGCCTGAGCGACATTGGTAACGCGCATGTTGGCGCCGTCATAGTTGATCTTTTTTCCGGCGCGCAGCGCGACGACACCGAGAAGCATAACCTCGGTAAGGCGCGCGGCGTATACGAACGGGCAAGAAGTCGCTGTTTTGCCTTTGGCGGCGTTGACCCAGTTCATTTCATGGTCTTCGTTCTCGATGCGCGGCAGCTTTTGCGGCGGTTTACCGTAAGAATCGTTGAGCGACTTGGGCAGCAGGCGAGGTTTCAATCCGTACGTATCGTGAAGCAGCTTGCCTTTGCTGCCGATGAGCAGCGCGCCGCCGCCTTTGTTCAACTCTTCCTCGCCAAGCTCCTCCGGCTTGTCGGGCATGAGACCGCCGTCATACCAGATCATTTTGACGGGCGGCATGGAGCCGCGCGCGGGGAATTCGTAAAAGGTTTGTGTGGCATGAGGATAGCAGACGCCGTTAAACGGCGTGGAGACCGTTTCAACGCTGGTGGGCAGATCCAGGTTTAGCGCCCACATGGAGTGATCGATCAAGTGCGCACCCATGTCGCCGATGGCGCCGACGCCCCAATCCGACCAGCCGCGCCAGTTGAACGGGTGATAGATGGGGTGATAGTCCACCTTCGGACCAACGCCGAGAAACAGATCCCAAGATAGCGTGTCGGGGACTGGGTAATCGCCGGCAAGGGCTGCGGCGAGCCGCGCGTTGACGCCAGGGCCGTTCCAGCGAAGAGTATCGGCAGACACTTTTAGAGGCTCTGGACGCGGCACTCCTTGCGGCCAGAATCCCAGGGGGCGGTTGGTCCAGATATGAACCTCGCGAACCTCGCCGATTGCGCCAGCTTGAATATACTCGACGGCGGTGCGCCCGTCGTTGGAAGAATGGCCCTGATTGCCCATCTGTGTGGCTACTTTGGTCTCCGCAGCGCGACGAGCGAGCTGGCGGGCTTCATCAATTGACCAGGCAAGCGGCTTCTGAACGTAGACATGTTTGCCGAGAGCCATGGAGGCGAGGGCGATGTGCGCGTGCATGTGATCGGGAGTGGCGACCAGGACGGCATCGATGTCCTTTTGATGCTCGAGCATGTCGCGATAGTCCTGGTAGCGCTTGGCCTTCGGCAGGTGCTCATTTTTCAGACGAATCATGCCCTCGAGGCGAGCCCTAGCCTTAACACGATCGAACTCGACGGGGGGTTGGCCGGGAGCGGGTTGCGGATCAGGCTGATCGAGACGTTTTTGCAGATTTGGGATTTCCGTTTCGAGGCGGTCGAAGGATTTACCGGCGTAGCCCCAGTCGACGTCGCAGAGTGCTACGATGTTCTGGCTGGAGAGATTGATCAGATTGGAGCGGCCCATGCCGCCAACACCTACCCCAGCGATGTTAAGGAGATCACTGGGTGGAGTAAACCCGCGGCCGAGGACGTGCCTGGGCACGATGGTGATGGTTGCGGCGCCGGTGGCGACGTTGGTCAAGAATTCACGGCGTGAAACCTCTCTCTTCTCGCTCATTGCTCCTCCATGGTGATGCGGGCATTATGGCGCTGTCCGAGGAACATTGCGATTGTTAAGTTTGGGGAAGGCTGCGTGAGCCGCGGTGAAAACTTTCCCGCATGGTCTGGACAAGCCATCGACGCTTGGAGCGGATCTCCAGTCCATACCCTGAAGCATGCCGATATTCCGACTCTCCGATTGCCGCAAGCTGCCCGTACAGGCTAAGATAGACGGTGGAGGCATCAGTTAGTGCTCACTATTCGTTTATCCAGGATTGGGAAGAAGAAGAAGCCGTTTTACCGCGTCGTGGTCATCGAGAGGACGCGGCCCCGCGACGGGCGTGTCGTGGAAGCGGTAGGGACATACGATCCGCTGAAGAAGCCCGCGGAGATCAAGCTCAACGCCGACCGCATTAAGCATTGGCTCGGAGTAGGTGCGCAACCCAGCGACACCGTTCGAAGCTTTATCCGCCAGCAAAAGATCGCGTAATCCCAGCGAACTCCCCATCTCTAGCGCGTCCCGAGGCAGACCGAGGCGCGGTATCCACGGCCAGTGAATGGTCGAGCACGTGGAGGTGAAGGATGAAAGAGCTGGTCGAAGCCATAGCCAAAGCTCTGGTGGACCACCCCGAAGAGGTGCAGGTTCGCCCCGTCGATGGCTCGCAGGTGACCGTGCTTGAGCTGCGCGTGCATCCCGAAGACCTAGGCAAGGTTATTGGACGCCAGGGTCGCACCGCCAAAGCGGTGCGCACGCTGCTTGGTGCCGCAGGCATGAAGGTGAAGAAGCGCTACACGCTCGAGATAGTCGAAGATTGAGCGGCGAAACTCAGCGCTGGGTTATTGTCGCGAGGATTCTACGACCCCGCGGCAATAAAGGTGAAGTCGCTGCTGAACTCCTCACGGATTTTCCCGAACGGCTAATACATCTCACAGAAGTTTTTCTTGGCACGAACAGTCCTGCCGACTCGTCCGAGCCACAACTTACCTCACTGAAATCCTGCTGGCTGAGCCAGAACCATAGGGGCCAGGCAGTGTTTCATTTCGAAGGCTGCAATTCCATTTCGGAAGCGGAGAAATTTCGTGGGCTCGATGTTTTCCTGCCGCTCGAGAAGCGCGTGACGCTCGCCGCGGGCCAGTATTTTGTGGATGATCTCGTTGGATGTTCGGTCTTCGAGAATTTTGCTGAACCCTCCATTATTTCTTCTTCGCCGTGTTCGCTGGCAACGGCCCCGTCTTTGCTCGGCGTGGTCAAGGATGTTCAATTCACGGGCGAGGGAGTGGCCGGGACCCCGCTTCTTGTCATCGATGCGCACGCCAGAGAGGTGCTGATTCCGCTCGCGGAAGACATTTGCTCGCGCATCGATATGGCCGCCCGGCGAATCGATGTGGTGCTTCCGGAGGGACTCCGCGATTTGAATGACGGATTGTGAGCTCGCGAGGAATTCGGTTTCCGAACGACGAAATTGCGGCAAGAAACCCAGGTTTGTGGGGGTTAGCTGTGTCGGCAGAGCTAGTGGGTGCGGTAGACTGGCGGCAGCGATGCGCTTTGACCTGATTACGATATTCCCCGAATTTTTTGCTGGCCCGCTCGATCACGGCATTCTGCGGCGGGCCCGCGAGGCGGGTCTCGTCGAAGTTCGCATCCAGGGCTTGCGCGAGTTCACCAAAGACCGCCACCGTAGTGTTGATGACCGGCCCTTCGGCGGTGGTGAGGGGATGGTTCTTAAGCCCGAACCTCTCTTCGAAGCGGTTGAGGCGCTACTAGGCTCTGGTTTGGGCAGTGCGGAGCACCCTGTCTCCAGAGATCCGAAGACCGGCATAGTCTTGATGTCGGCCGCCGGGAAGCTTTTCCGGCAGGAAACCGCGCGGCGCTTCGCGGAGCTCGATCGCATCGTTCTTGTCTGCGGGCGTTATGAAGGAGTTGATGAGCGCGTGGCGGAGTATCTCGCCACCGAAGAAATTTCCGTCGGAGATTACGTTCTTAGCGGCGGGGAGCTTCCTGCGATGCTGGTTATCGATGCGGTGACGCGGCTTATTCCGGGGGCTCTGGGGAATGAAGCGTCTTCTCAAAATGAATCTTTCAGCGTAAATCCTGTTGCACCGGGAAATGCTGCCTCCGCGGGGGCACGGCATGCAGCGCCCCCGCTGGCGGATCCGAAAATGGTCGGCGGCGGCGGAAGTCATGACTCCCGGCTTACCAGTCCGCTTCTGCTGGATTTTCCGCACTACACGCGGCCTGCGGATTTTCGGGGGTGGAGGGTGCCGGAGGTTTTGATAGGGGGCAATCACGCGGAAGTTGCGAACTGGCGCCGCGCCGCGGCCCTCGAGAAGACCCAGCGTAACCGGCCGGATTTGTTGTTGCGCTGATATTCGCTGGCGGTATACTGAGCTTTCCGTGAAAGCATTGATCCAAACCATCTTTTCGCGCGCCACGCAGTGCACTTGCGACTGCGGGCAGGCCTGCGCGTGTCCATGCTGCGCTTGTATGTGTACCGCTGCAAGCGGCATGGGACGTCCTTCGGTCTAGCGCAAGCTTAAACCTAAAAGGAATCCAGGGCCGCTGGGAATAAGCGGCCCTTTTTCATTGTTAAGAGAATGAGGAGCACAGGGTCATGAGCAACGCGGGAAGCGGGAGTGGGAAGGCACACGGCGAAGGGAAACCCATCGCCATTTATTATGAGCAACAGCACTGGTTCAAACCGCTCTTCGAACAACTCGATGCGCGCGGCGTGAACTGGGTCAGAGTTGACGCGCGGAACCATCAATACGACGTTGCCGCGAACGAGCGCGAATATTCGCTGCTCTTCAATCGCATGAGCCCTTCCGCATGGCAGCGCGGCATTGGCCACGGGATCTTTTACACGCTCAACTACCTGTCTCATCTGGAGGAAAAAGGCGTTCGCGTGGTGAATGGCTCGCGCGCCTTCACGCACGAAATTTCCAAAGCCTTGCAGTGCACGGTGCTCGAAGCGCTGGGATTGCAGTATCCCAAAGCGCGGGTGATCAACCATCCTTCGCAGGCATTAAGCGCCGCGGAAGCGATCGGGTATCCGTTGATTATCAAGCCAAACATCGGCGGCAGCGGCGCGGGTATCAAGAAGTTCAATTCGGCCGCTGAACTGCGCGGGGCGGTCGAGGAGAATAGTCTGTCGTTTGGAATCGATAACGTTGCGCTGGTGCAGGAATTTTTCACGGCACGCGACGGCGTGATCACCCGCGTCGAAGTTCTTGGTGGCGAATATCTCTACGCGATTCAGATTCATATCACCGGTGACACTTTTGACCTTTGCCCCGCAGACATCTGCAAAAACACGAAGGGCGAGGAACTCGCGCGTCTGGCTTGTCCCGTTGACGCTCCGAAATCAGGGCTCACGGTCGAAGCGTACGAACCGCCGCGGCACGTGATCGACGACGTGGAGCGCATCATGGAAGTTGCCGGCATCGAAGTCGGTGGTATCGAGTACGTTATCGACGACCGCACCGGGCGGCTGCTCTATTACGACATCAACGCGCTTTCGAATTTTGTTTCCGACCCGGAGCGCGTGATTGGGTTCAATCCTTATTCGCGGCTGGCCGATTATTTGATCAACGAAGCGCGGATTCACGAAGCCAACCGAAGCGGCGGGTTCGTTTCCACCGGGAGCATCCGATGAGATACGGCTATTGGCTCCCCGTTTTTGGCGGCTGGCTGCGCAACGTCCCGGACGAAAACATGCAAGCGACCTGGCCGTACGTGAAAAAGCTGGCGCAGCGGAGCGAGCAAATTGGGTTCGACCTCACGCTCATCGCCGAGCTGAATCTGAACGACATTAAAGGTGTGGAAGCGCCGTCGCTCGATGCGTGGTCGACGGCTGCGGCTCTAGCCGCGGTGACAGAGCGCATTGAGCTAATGGTCGCCGTGCGCCCCACGTTCCACCTGCCTGCGCTGCTGGCTAAACAAGCAGCCAACATCGATCGCATTAGCGGTGGGCGACTTACGCTGAATGTCGTGTCTTCGTGGTGGGCGGATGAAGCGAAGAAATACGGCGTGGGCTTTGAGCAGCATGATGACCGATACGCTCGCACCAGCGAGTGGCTCGACGTGCTGCACGGCGTGTGGTCGCAAGATCATTTTTCCTATGCGGGAAAGTACTACCGCGTCGAAGACAATGTCCTTGAGCCAAAGCCCCTGGCGCAGCCGCATCCGATACTTTATGCGGGAGGCGAATCGCCTGCGGCGAAAGATCTCATCGCCGAGAAATGCGACGCCTACCTGATGCACGGCGATCCGCCGGAGCGCGTCGGCGAAAAAATCTCCGATTTGCGCGAACGTCGCGCGCGGCACAATCTGCCTCCGTTGAAATTTGGCGTCGCCGGCTATGCCATCGTGCGAGAAACGGAGCGCGAAGCGCAGGACGAGCTGAAGCGCATCACGGACGTTCAACAGTCCGCCGCGGGCTATGCCAATTACCAGCAGTGGCTTGCAGGAACGCAGCTCGAACAGCGCGTTTCGCTCGAAGACTATTCCGTTTCAAACCGTGGATTGCGTTCAGGCTTGGTGGGGACGCCCGAACAAGTCTCAGAGCGGCTCGCGAAATTCGAAGCCGCTGGCGTGGACCTCGTCCTCCTCCAATTCAGCCCGCAACTCGAAGAAATGGAGCGTTTCGCGGAAACCGTCATTCGCCGAAGCGTTTCCGCGGCCGCCCCGGCGTAGGTGGCAGGCTTCATCGTTTCATAACTTGAAAATCCCGACTCACCCGGCCCACCATGGTCGAATGCCCTAGGTAAATTGTGAATATTTCGCTATAATAGGCGTTTGCCTTTGAAGAGCTGGCCCCGCCTGAGTGGGTCTGCAGGGAATACGAACATGAATCCGGTTATAGCTAAACTCCATGAAGCGCAACTGCGCAAAGACCTCCCCGAATTTCGCCCTGGCGACACGGTGCGCGTCAACGTCCGCCTGAAAGAAGGCGAGGGCGAGAAGGAAAAGGAACGCCTGCAGGCGTTTGAAGGGGTCGTGATTTCCAAGAAGGGCCGCGCTTCGGGGGCTACGTTTACGGTGCGGCGCGTGAGCTTCGGCGTGGGCATCGAGCGCATTTTTCCGCTGCATTCGCCCTCGATTAGCTCGATTGAGGTGGTCGGCAAGGGCAAAGTCCGCCGCGCGCGCCTTTACTACCTGCGCGACTTGCGCGGCAAGGCCGCCCGCATCAAGCGCGCCGCCCGCGAAGAAGTGGCAGCCGTTGCGACGGCTGGAGCTGAAACCAAGTCGTAAGCGCAATTGTCTGATTCTAAAAACGCAACACGAAATCTGAAACACTTTCAGAAAAGAGCCCCGGTTCCGTCGGGGCCCTTTCTGCTTTCCTTTCCTGGCGCCCATCAGGGCTGCACGTTCGTCACGCCTTCCGCGCCCGGCTTGGGAAAATGCTTCTCGTACCATACGATGGAGCGGTCGGTCCAATCGATGATGTGCTTTGTTTCCCGAATGCCGTGGCCTTCGCGCGGGTAGCGCACAAAGACCGCCTCCGTTCCCACGTCTTTTAGCGCAATAAAAAACTGCTCCGCTTCGGCGATGGGCACATCGTTGTCGTTTTCGCCGTGCATCAACAGGGTCGGCGTGTGTGCCGCGGCCACGTGTTTCAGCGCCGAGCGTTCCCAGGCCACATCCATCAAGTTGCCCTGGTGAAAGAATTGGCCGAACTCCATTTCCTCATACTGGTTGTAGTAAGTCATGTAGTTGTAGCTGACAAGATTCGCGATGCCCGCCGTCGGAATGGCGGCTTTGAATTCGTTGGTCTGCGTGATGAGCCAATCCGTGAGCTGTCCGCCGTAGCTGACACCCTCGATGCCCATGCGCTCGCGGTCGATCCACAAATAGCGACGCACCGCCGCGCTCACGCCGTAGAGAACATCCTGGCCTTCGTTGCCGTCCTGATCGCCAAACACCGCATCGGCGAATTTCTGTCCGTAGCCGGTTGAGCCGCGATAATTCACGTTCAGCACCGCCCAGCCACGGGCGGCGTACACCTGATTCCTAAAATTGAAACCGGGACCATTCTGCCCGTGCGGGCCGCCGTGAATGTTCACGATGAGTGGGTGATTCGAAGTCGCTGACATGCCGAGAGGCTTGGTAAGAAACGCCTCGACTTCGAACTTGTTGTCATTGCTTACGAATGTGAAAGACTCGACTTCGCCAAGCTGTTTCCCTGCAAGCACCTCCTCGTTCAAGTCCGTGAGCTTGCGCCCGGCGCCGCTGCCATTCTTCACATAAAGTTCCGCCATGTCTCGCGGCGACGAATAGGTGTAAGCCAAAATGCCGTCCTTGCCGATCGAAAATCCACCAACACTGCCAATATCCTTCACGACATATTCCGGCGAGCCACCGGCAATCGGCAACCTCACCAGAGGATTGCTTCCGCGCTCTTGCACTGTGAAATAAACGGAGCGACTGTCGGGCGCCCACTTTGGCGCGCCCTGGCGGTCGTCAATCACCCCTCCAATCTCACGCCGATCGCTGCCGTCGGCGTTCATCATCCAGACGTGAGTGTCCTCCATGGTCGTCTCGCGGTCGGTTAGGCCGCGCTTGGTGCCGCGATAGGCGATATGCTTGCCGTCGGGCGACCAGAGCGGGTCGTACTCGTTGTATTCCGTGGCGGTCAGGCGGCGAGCGCTGTTGTCCGCCACGTTTAGCGTGAAAATGTCGTAATTAAAAAACTCATCCTGATTCGGTTCGCGGTTCGAAGCAAAGAGAATCTCTGTTCCGTCTGGCGACCAGTCAATGGAGTGCTCGTCGTAAATTCCCTGCGTCAGTTGCCGCACCTGCTTGGTCGCCACGTCCACTGCAAAAATGTGTAGCCTTTGATTGTCGTTGAAGCGGGTCATGCCTTCCCCGGCATCGGGCTTGTACAAATAACGCGTAATGACCCTCGGATCGCCGCTGGCCTCGTCAGCCCTTGCGTCCGGCGTCGAAGAGACGAAGGCGATCTGCTTGCTGTCCGGCGACCACGTAAGATCCTGGCCTTCGCCCGGTAGCGGGCTGTTGGTGCCGCGCATCTCCGCAAGGGCTGTGACGCCGGAGCCATCCGCGTGGGCGAGCAATAAGCCATGCTTCTCGCCCACACTTCCTTGAAACGCCAGCCATCTCCCGTCAGGCGACCAATGAGGATTTCCCGCCACATCCTTTTCACCGCCGACAAGAACGGATTTTTGCGTTACGAGATCGATGATCCATAGTTGTGGCGATGGCCGGCCTGAACGATCGTACAAAATCACCGTGTAAGCAATGTGATGGTTGTCCGGGGATAGAACCGCGTCTCCGGCAAAGCGGAAGCGGGCCAGGTCGCTGCTCGCCAACCCTTGCGCGTCGCTCAGCGAGGCGAGCGCAAGAAGCGCCGCCAAGCTTAGAAGGCAAAGCCCGGCGCGAAGGCAAGCGGACTGCGTGCGTGGATACATGGAATTCTCCCTCGAAACTATTTAGCTGCTGAATTTGCCCGGCCATCGTAGGTCCCACGGCCTCCTGCGGTCAACGAAACTTGTTAAGAACTCTTCATGCACTGGAATTCCCGCGCGAATTAGGGGTCTCTTGTAGGGAAGGTCAATGTTTTAGATTCACGAGACTTTTCCTGCGCACTTTCGTCTATATGGCTGGCGACCTCTCTCCCCCCAAGTCGATGGAGACGGCTTGTCGTCCTAGGATGTCACGACTTCGCCATGAACATGCTGGCCCAGGATGTTCGTCTCGCCTTTCGGTCGTTCACCAGGAATCCTGGCTTCGCGCTGGCGGTGATGTTGTCGCTGGCCATCGGCATCGGGGCGAACACTTCCATTTTCAGCGTGGCCAATGCGTTGTTGTTGCGGCCCCTGCCTTACAAAGATGCGGCCCGGCTTGTGATTTTATGGAATCGTTCGCCCGGCTTGGATATTCTGCAAGATTGGTTTTCCACCGCACAGTATCTCGACATCAAGAACGGACATCCCGGTTTTGAGGAAGTCGCCATCGCATCCGGTGGAAACGACAATCTCACCGGGGAAGGCGAACCAGAACGCGTCGGCACAATCCGGGTTTCGTCGAATCTTCTTCCCATGCTCGGGGCACTGCCGGCTTCAGGGCGGCTCTTTCTACCGGATGAAGATGCGCCGGATCGACCTGCAACCGCAGTTTTGAGTTACGGTATGTGGGCGCGGCGCTATGGCAGCGATCCGCGCATGCTCGGCAAATCCATCATCATCAACGGGAAAAGCTACGAGGTGGTTGGAATCCTTCCGCAGAGCTTTTCTTTACCACATGAAGTTTTACCGACGCTCTATGGCCCGGAAGAGCCCGACGTTTTTCTGCCATTCCCTTTGGGGCCAAATGCTGCGGGAATCCGGACGCACGAAGACTACAACATTTTGGGAAAGCTAAAGCCGGGAGTATCGATTGCGCAAGCGCAAGGGCAAATGGACACCATTACCGCGCGGTTGCGGCGCGATTATCCGGAATCGTATCCTCCGAATGGCGGGCTGACCTTTGGAATTGTGCTGTTGCAGGATCAGGTCGTTGGCGACGTGCGGCGTGCCTTGCTGGTGCTACTGAGTGCAGTTGGGTTTGTCATGCTGATCACATGCGCAAATATTGCAAATCTGCTGCTTTCGCGTGCGGTGGCGCGACAGCAAGAAATCGCCGTGCGCGCGGCCCTGGGAGCGAGCCGCGGACGGATTGTTCGTCAATTGCTTACCGAGAGCTTGTTGCTGAGCCTGTGCGGAGGGCTGCTGGGAGTGATTTTGTGCATCTGGAGTGTGCGGTGGATCCACGCTCTGGGCACAAAGAGCATACCGCGGCTGGGAGATATCGGCATCGACGCGCGCGTCTTGCTTTTTACACTTCTGCTTTCCGTTTTTTCCGGGATCCTTTTTGGCTTGGTTCCGGCGCTGCGCGTTTCGCGTATCGATCTGAACACGACGCTAAAAGACGCCGGCCGAAGCTCCGCCAGAACAAGCTCGGTGTGGGGCCGCGGGAACAACATGCGCCGGCTCCTGGTGGTCTCGGAACTCGCGTTGTCTGTCGTCCTGTTGATTGCAGCGGGATTGTTGATGCGGAGTTTCGCGCAACTGCAAAGCATTGCGCCTGGGTTTAATCAGAAGAATGTGCTGACGTTCGAGCTGGCGCTGAATGGACAGAGGTATGACGATGAACAAATGCGCTTGAACACGTATCGCCAGCTTTGGAGCGCACTTGGCCGAATTCCCGGCGTCACGGCCGCTGGAGGAATCACCTCACTCCCGCTCAGCCAGTCGTTTGCATGGACGCCCATCACCGTCGAAGGGCGAACGCCGCTTCCCGGAGAGAAATTTTTGAACGCGGACGCTCGCGTTGCTGGCGGCCGCTATTTTCAAGCGATGGAGATTCCGCTCCGGAGCGGCCGATTTTTCAACGAAGAGGACCTCAACGGAAAAACGCCGGTGGTAATTATTGACGACTTCTTGGCCAAGCAGCTTTGGTCCGGACAGGAAGCGGTTGGCAGGCGCATTCACATGGTGGAATCCAAGGTGCCGTGGCTAACTGTCGTTGGCGTTGTCGGCCGCGTAAAACACGAGTCGTTGGACTCCGAACCGCGCATTGCGTTCTATCTGCCGCAAACACAGTACCCGTCACGCGCCATGACGGTGGTCATGCGCAGCCAGGGTGATCCTTCCGCACTTTCGCCGGCGGCCAAGAAAGAACTGCGCGGCATTGATCCGGACCTTCCGATGTATTCCGTGAGGACCATGTCCGAACGCGTTTCCGAGTCTCTAGCCCGGCGCAGATTCTCGATGTTTTTGTTGGGAATTTTTGCCGGAGTCGCACTGGCCCTTGCGACCATTGGAATCTATGGCGTCATGTCCTGTCTCGTGAACCAGGGAACGCGGGAAATCGGAATCCGCATGGCGGTTGGCGCCACGCAGCGCGAGATTGTTAAGCTGGTTGTACTTCAAGGAATGTCGCTTGCCGTCACCGGCGTAGCCGCGGGGCTCGCAGCCGCACTTGTTTTCACGCGCCTGATGCGCAGCTTGCTTTACGGGATTAGCGCTGCAGATCCCGTAACGTTCGCCGGTATTTCGCTCCTGCTGACATTCGTTGCTCTCGTGGCTACGTACATTCCCGCAAGACGCGCGGCGCGGATCGATCCCATACTCTGTCTCCGCTCTGAATGATTCAAATCGAACAAACTTTACCTGGACTCTATTTCGGGCAGGAAGAATAATGGCGGACTTGCGAGTAAATGGTTGTTATTTCTTCGTTCGAATGTTTGAGAGCGGACGGGCATCCGGATGTTTCGATGACCAGTCCTCGGGAGGGAACGCCACCCGCCAGAAGGCTGGACAAGGTTCGGAAAACTCCAGGCCGACCTCGGCCTTGCCTCCCCGTACCGGACCAAGGAACACGACATGACATTCTTGTTCTTCCTGGGTGCGATTGTGCTGCATCAGGAGCTTACTGCCGCTCGTCACGCGTGAACCAACCAGGATCAGAGCCCCGTGCGCATTGATGGCGAGCGTTTCCGTCTCCTCTTCAAACGGATTGCCCTGTGTGTCCTTCCCGCGAACGCGGACGGACACTTGCATCAGGACGCGTTGGCTGCGGCGACGCACTCCATGAGTCCCGGTAATATTCGATGGCTGGGCCATGCCGCCTCTCTCGGTTAAATATACCCAGCCGGACAGACTTGTCGAGTGACAACGCCGAAGTGGGCACTGTATTGTGGTGCTGCAAATTGTTCTAGCTGGGAACCCATGTATATTCCGGATTGAGTTTTGCCGTCAACTCCGCTGGTCCATGGGAACGTAGGGCCGCGTGTCGTGGCCAAGATAGATTTGGCGCGGCCGGGCAATTTTCTGTTCAGGGTCGAGAAGCATCTCTGCCCATTGGGCGATCCAGCCTGAAGTGCGCGGAATCGCAAACAGCACCGGAAACATGGAAATCGGAAAGCCCATGGATTGATAGATCAGGCCGGTGTAGAAATCCACGTTGGGATACAACTTGCGCTTGATGAAATATTCGTCTTCGAGAGCAATGCGTTCGCATTCGAGAGCGATTTCAAGCAACGGATTCTTGCCCATTAATTCGAAGACTTCATAGGCCACGCGCTTGATGATTCGGGCGCGCGGGTCATAATGCTTGTACACGCGGTGGCCAAAGCCCATCAGTTTGGTTTCGCCCGCCTTTACCCGCTTGATAAATTCCGGAACTTTCTGCACCGAGCCGATCTCCAGCAGCATGTGCAGTACCTCTTCATTCGCGCCGCCGTGGAGCGGCCCATAGAGCGCCGCGATAGCCGCGGCCGTAGCCGAATACGGATCGACGTGCGAGCTTCCAACTCCGCGAATTGTGTTGGCCGAGCAGTTCTGCTCGTGGTCCGCGTGCAGGATGAAGAGTATATCCAGAGCCCGCTCCAGCGTGGGATTCGGACGGTACTTCGTCTCTGTGGTACGAAACAGCATGTTCAGAAAATTGCCGGGATAGCTGAGCTCGTTGTCCGGATAGACATACGGCATACCCAGTGTGTGCCGATAGGAAAATGCCGCAATCGTGGGCATCTTGCCGACAAGACGGTAGGTCTGCTTGCGGCGCGATTCCGCGTCAAAGATATCCTTGGCATCGTGATAGAAAGTCGAGAGCGCCGCGATGGTCGAGATCATCATCCCCATGGGGTGCGCGTCGTAGTGAAATCCGTCGAGGAATTTCTTGATGCTTTCGTGGATGAAGGTGTGATGCGAGACGTTGTACGTCCAGTCCTTGAGTTGCGACGCGGTGGGAAGCTCTCCGTGAAGCAGTAGATAAGCGGTTTCGAGATACGTGCTCTTTTCGGCGAGGTCTTCGATGGGGTAGCCGCGGTAACGAAGGATGCCGGCGTCGCCATCGATAAACGTAATCTTGCTCACGCAGGACGCCGTGTTGTTGAACGCAGGATCGTAACTCAACATGCCGAATTCGGTGGGGTCCACTTTGATCTGGCGCAGGTCCATGGCGCGGATGGAGCCATGGGTTATGGGGATTTCGTAGGATTTTCCGGTGCGATTGTCCGTGACGGTGAGCGATTGGCGTGCGGTGACGGCACTATCGGGCTTTCTCGTTTGCGTTGCGGTTGGCGCGGAATCCATAAGGCGATCCTCGGAATCAGAGACGGCAAATGCCTCTTACTTCACAAGTCTATACCAAAGGGAGGCCGCCGGGAATGGGACCAGGATAGCTGTAACTACAAACAGGTGTTGGCGTTGTGGGAAAGGAAAGAAGGCGGGGCGGGAAAGCGTAGGTTTAATGTGCCTCTTGACAATAGTCGTTATAACGAGTATTATGCCAGTGTCAAACCGGGAGGTGGACCATGATCGACATCCGCAAGAGCCAGGAACGCGGCCATTTCAACCACGGCTGGCTGGATACTTATTTTACGTTTTCGTTTGCCGACTATTACGACCCCAAGCATGTGCATTTTCGCACGCTGCGCGTCTTGAACGACGACCGCGTTGCCCCGGGCGAAGGCTTTCCAACACACCCGCACCGCGACATGGAAATCGTTACTTACGTGTTGGAAGGCGCCCTCGAACACCGCGACAGCATGGGCTCCGGCTCCGTGGTACGCCCCGGCGACGTGCAGTATATGAGCGCAGGCTCCGGCGTCACGCACAGCGAATTCAATGCGTCCAAGACCGAGCCCGTGCACCTGCTGCAAATCTGGATGTTTCCGGAAGAGAAGGGCCTGAAGCCGGTCTACGGCCAAAAGACCTTCAGCAAAGAAGAGAAGCGCGGCAAGTTGCGCCTGGTCGCTTCGCCTGACGGCCGTGAAGGCTCCGTGAAAATCCGGCAGGACAATGAACTATACGCAACGGTGCTGGGCAAAAGTGAAGCCGTAAAGCACGAGCTCAAGCCTGAGCGTCACGCGTACGTGCAGGTGGCGCGAGGCAGCGTCAAGCTCAACGGCAAACAGCTCGACGCCGGCGACGGCGCGGCAATCTCGAAAGAAAAAACCGTCGAACTGACCGGTGTGGACAACGCCGAAGTCCTTCTCTTCGACTTGGCGTAACAAAAATATGTGAAATTGAAGCGCGCAGGAACTGCTCGTGAGGGGCAATTCCTGCGCGTTTTTCTTGTTCCACTGGTTATTCGTAACGCAAGGCAACGATGGGATCGACGCGTGTGGCGCGCCGCGCGGGGATGAAGCACGCGGCCATGGCGACGACCGCGAGCAGAAACGCGACGGCGGTGAACGTGACCGGATCCGATGCGCTTATCCCATAGAGCAGCGTGGCCATAAGCCGCGTGACGATGAGCGCAGCGATAATACCCAGGCCTATGCCAAACAGAGTGAGTCGCGTTCCCTGGCCGAGAACGAGCCGTAAAACATCGCGGCGGCTCGCGCCGAGAGCGATGCGAATACCGAGTTCCTGGGTGCGCTGCGTGACGCTGTAAGCGATCACACCGTAGATACCCACGCTCGCCAGTACCAGTGCGAGCGCCGCAAAAACGCCGAGAACAAGCATGGTGAATCGCGACCGGGAAAGTGAGCCCGCGAGCAATTGGTCCATCGTAGCAACGGCAGCCATCGGCTGCTCGGGATCCAGTTGTTGGAGCTCATTGCGCGCCGCCGAAGCGAGTGTGAGCGGATCGTTTACGGTGCGGACAAGAATCGTCATCCCTGACATGACCAGCTCGGGATGCGGCCAATAGACTGTGGGTTCGGCAGGCGTATCGAGCCCCATCTGGCGGACGTCGCCGACCACGCCGATGATTTCCGACGGTGAATTCTTGCTCTCCTCCAGGCTCTTCATATAAATGACGGCCTTTTGGCCGAGCGGATTCACGCCTTTGAGATACTGGTCCGCAAACGCTTGATTGATAATGGCTACGTGACGCATTTCGGTCAGCTCTTGTTCGCTGAACGTGCGCCCGGCATGTAACGGGATTTGCATCGTGGAAAAATAATTCGACCCTACAACGCGGACCGCCGCCACGGGAAGATCCATCAGCGAGCGTTCCGGCTGACTCAGCACGTGGACGCCGGTCGCCGAGCCAAGCCCGGAAAAAGGCGGAAAGCTGTTCATGCTCGCGGATCGCACTCCGGGAAGCCGCGATATCCTGGCGACAAGCTGCCGGAAAAACGCCAGCCTCGCCGGATCTGTCCCATATTTCGAGGAAGGAAGCGAAACTTTGAACGTGAGCAGATGGCTTGCGTCAAAACCCGGGTCCACCCCAACCAACCGGATGAAGCTGCGAATTAGCAATCCAGAACCAGCCAGCAAAACCAGCGCGAGACACATCTGTGCCACCACAAACACATTGCGAGCCAAACGGCTCTGTTTTCCTGCGGACGAACCGCGGCCGCCTTCCTTGAGCGTCTCTGAAATTCCCGAATGCGCGGAGATGTAAGAAGGCAATAGGCCAAAGAGCAAGCCGGCGATCAATGTGGCCGCCGCCGCAAAAGATAACACTCGCCAGTCGATGGGAATCGAGCGTAAGTCAAGAAGATTCCCCGGACTCGCCGCAAGCAAAAGATCCGTGCCCCAAACCGCAAGCGCCACTCCAATCGCGCCTCCGATGAACGCTAAAACAACGCTTTCTGTGAGCAGTTGGCTCGCGATCCGCCAGGGGCTGGCTCCGATAGCCGTGCGCACTGCGATTTCCTTCTCGCGAGCGGAGGCCCGCGCCAGCAGGAGGCTCGAGACGTTTGCACACGCGATCAGCAGCACAAAAGCAACGGCCCCGAACAAGATCAACAGAGCGGGCCGAAGTTCGCCCGAAATCTGATCGCGCACCGGAACCACATTGGCGCCCCAATAGCCGTTGAAATCCGGGTATTCCTCGGCAATTCGCGCGGCGATCGTGTTCATCTGCGATTGTGCTTGCGTGATGGTCACCCCGGGTTTCAAGCGCGCGACGACACTCAAGAAGCGGCCAATGTCCTTGCGATCACTGAAGGTTGGCGGGAAGACAAATGGAGACCACATCTGCGGCTTCGCGCCGGTGAACGACCCGTCCTTGATGAACCACGTAAAGTTCTGAGGAGCGACACCGACAACAGTGAGAGGGTGGCCGTTCAGCAAGATGGTTTTTCCAATGATCGCGGCGTCGCCAGCAAAGCGCTCTTTCCAGAAGCCGTAACTTAGTATCACGACGTCGTCATGGCCCTTCTGGCCGTTTTCGGCCGTGAATCCCGGCCCAAGGCCGGGGTTCACGCCCAGCACCGAAAAGAAGTTGGCGGAAACATCTTGCAGAACAACTTCTTGAGGCAGGCCATTCCCGGTGAGGTTGGCGTGCTGATCGATTATGGCGGCCATCTCGGCGAAGATACTATTCCGGCTCTGCCAATCAAGAAAGTCCGGCGGAGACACCGTGTTATGCGGGTTCGGGTGCTGTGAATTATTTTCCCAGACCATCACCAATCCAGCGGGATCCGTATACGGCAGCGGACGCAGCAGTGCGGAATCGATGACCGAAAAAATCGCCGTGTTCGCGCCTATTCCCAGAGCGAGCGTCAGAATGGCCACGGCTGCGAAACCGGGACTGTTGCGCAACACCCGCAGCGCGTAGCGCACATCCTGAAAAAGTGTCTCGATCACGCTGACGCCGCGCGCATCACGGCATTCTTCCTTGAGCTGCTCATGTCCTCCGAAATCGAGCCGTGCGCGCCGCACGGCTTCCTCGCGCGAGTGGCCGCTTGCGATGAGCTTCTCGACCTGGTTCTCGAAATGTGACCGCAGTTCCTCGTCCATCTCGGCCTCCACGGCCTCGCGTCGAAACAGCGCTCGAAGACGAAACATGAGCTCGCTGAACATGGCGCACTCCTAATTCATCGCTGCCACTTCTTTGGCCGACACTCGACTACTCATAACGCAAAGCCACCATCGGGTCGCTGCGCATGGCGCGCCGTGCCGGCAGGTAACCCGCAAAAAAAGCCACGGCAGAAAGCACACCAATGGATGCGAGCAAAGTCACCGTGTCTCGCGCGGCGAGGCCGAATAGCATTTTCTGAAGCAGGCCGACCACTGCCAGGGAGATGCAGGTTCCCGCCCCCAGGCCGCCCGCCAGGACGAGCACAACATCGCGCATCACTAAACCAAGAATGGATTTTTGCGGTGCCCCCAGAGCTAAGCGGATGCCGAACTCCGGCTGGCGCTGTGACACCAAATAACTCAGGGCGCCGTAGAGTCCAATCATCGCCAACAGCAGCGCCAGGCCCCCAAAAAAAGTGGAAAGCGTCGCGAGAAGCCGTTCCTGCACCAACGAATCGTCAACTTGCTGGGCCAGTGTCGAGAAGTCGAGGGGAATCGTTTTGCTCACCCCTGCAACGGCTTGCTGCACGGGGGTAACAAGGGCCAAGGGACGCGCCGACGTTCGAAGTTCGAATGCTTGCTCTGACGCGTGCTCCGTGACTTGTGTGATTGGGAAGTACGCTGTGGCGGAGTTCTCTTCGCGGAGCGATTCGTACTTGGAATCCTTTACCAGCCCGACGATTTGAATGGGCACAGCGCTTTTACCAGGCTCCGGCTGAACTCGGAAAAACTTCCCAACCGGATTTGTGTTCGAAAAAAACTTACGTGCCAGCGTTTCATTGACGATGGCCACCTGGGCCGATGTCTTTGTGTCGCTGCCGTTAAAATTCCGTCCTGCCAGGAGTGGTGTACGAAAGGTTTTAAAATAGCCAGTCGAAATGAAGTTGAAGAAGGCGACCGCATCATCTCCTTTGGGCGCATTTGGCGTGTCCACCTCCAGCGCATTGTTCCATACCCGGTTGCTGACCGGTGTAATCACCGACCGGCCGGCGGACACGACCCCGGGGAGCGTGCGCAATCTGTTCTCGATATCTTCGAACATCGCGGGCTGCTGCTCGAGCGCAACTTTTGCGGTGCGCAGATTTACGTTCACGATCAGCACGTTGCTTCGATCGAACCCGATGTCCATCGTGACCAGCTTCACGAGGCTGCGCAAAAACAACCCGCTGGCCACCACAAGCACCAGCGACATCGCCACCTGCGACGCGACAATCCATTTTCCTGGACGAAACTTCGCTCCGCTTTCTGCTTCGAACGCTTGGCTGCCTTTCATCGCGGAGGTCAACGAAACGCTTGTCGAACGAAACGCAGGCAGCACGCCAAAGAGAAGCCCCGTGAAAAGGGCCACTGCGGCCGTAAAACTTAAGATCCGCCAATCGAACGTCAAATCAAGAAAGATCCGGTCGTTCTTTGTGGAAATGTAACGCACCAGCAGCGCGCTCCCCCAGCGCGCGAAGACGAGGCCAAGCACTGCGCCCGCCGTCGAGAGCAGGACGCACTCCGTCAACAGCTGTCGAATCAATCGCGCTCTCGACGCCCCTAACGCCTTTCTCACCGCGATTTCCTTATGACGAGCCGCGGCACGCGCCATCATCAAGCTCGCGATATTTGCGCACGCGATGAGCAACACCAGACCCACGACACCCATCAGGATATTCAATGGCTGTTCGAATTGCCGCCGCACCCAGGACATTCCGGTTGCCGCCGGTTTGCCTACCAGCATGAGTTTCAGAAATCTCGCTTGCCCTTTCTCATCCCAATTCTTCGGCAGGGCCCCGGCAAAGATTTGTGGAGAGATAACGCCGAGCCGAGCCTTCAGTTGGTCCTTGTTTATGCCTGGCTTAACGCGCCCCATGATGTTCAGCCACCACCAAGACCGATGGTCTAGCCGGGAATTTTTCCCATCGAAGACGTCTGCGGTGCAAATCGGAATCGCCACGTCAAATTTGCTGCCGACCTCGACGCCAGAGAAGCCCGGGGCACTGACCCCGATAATCTGAAATGGATGGTTGCTGAGTGAGATCGCGCTTCCGATTACGCTCGGCGACGCTCCGAAGTGCTCTTGCCAGAAACCATAGCTGAGGACTGCTACGGCGGGGCCGCCCCGTTTGTCGTCGTCCGGCGTAATTAAGCGCCCGGCCGCCGGTCGAACACCCAAAGTGTTGAAATAATCGCCGCTAGTAAAAATTCCGTTGGCGTTTTGAACCGCGCCGCCCTGCGCTAGATCGAATCGGCTATCACCCCATGCGAAGACTCCCGAAAAAACATCCTGGTTATCTCGTACTTCTTCCCAAAGTGGATTCGTAAAGCTGGGAGTGCCCTCGCCTCCTCGAGAAAAATCAGCTCGCAGCACTTGCATCAATTCTTCCGGCTTTTGCACCGGCAGGAGCCGCAGCATAACCGTATCAATTAAGCTGAATATGGCGGTATTAGCACCGATTCCCAAGGCAAGGGAAAGAATCGCAATGCTGGTGATAACCGGCGTGCGGCCAAGAATTCGCAGGCCGTAGCGAATATCCTGAAAGAGCGTTTCGATGAGATTCACGCCACGCGCGTCCCGCATCTCTTCCTTGAGCTGTTCGTGTCCGCCGAATTCGATCCGCGCGCGCCGCATGGCTTCTTCGCGCGTCAGACCCGACTTGAGGTTCTTCTCAATTTGCTGATCGAAGTGAAAGCGCAGCTCAGTATCCGCTTCCGATTCCACGGTATCGCGGCGAAATACCGAACGAAGACGAAAGAGCAGATCGTTGAACACCGAAGCCTCCTTACGCCGTCTCTAAAATCTGGGCGACGGCTGCCGCCAGCTTTTTCCAGGAATCTTGTTCGAGTTCGAGTTGCTTGCGGCCTGCTTTGGTGAGTTCGTAATATTTCGCGCGTCGGTTATTTTCGGAGGTTCCCCACTTCGCTTTGATCCACCCACGGCGCTCCAGCCGGTGCAGCGCCGGATACAACGAACCCTGCTGGATCAGCAAAACGTCGCTCGAGATTTGATGGATGCGCTCGGAAATCGCCCACCCATGCTGCGGCTCCAAAGCCAGTGTGCGAAGAATAAGTAAATCCAGCGTACCCTGCGGAAGTTCAATTCGCTTATGCGCCATCGGCGGATTCCCCTGTTACTTCGACAAGAGAGTAGCCCAACTCTTGTAGAAGCACAAGGGGAAAGAAACATTCGTTGGTAGGATGGCCTTGCCGCAGGACAGTTTGGGCTTTAGCTCGTGGTACGCGCTGGTCAGCCCCGCGTCCGTTGGAATTCGCGCATAAAGCTGGTCAGCGCTTCAACGGCTTCCAGCGTGACGGCGTTGTAGAGCGAAACGCGCATCCCGCCGACCGACCGGTGCCCCGGCGTGCCAACAAGCCCCGCGGCCTCAGCTTCCTTGGCGAACTGCTTTTCATTGGCCTCCTCGCCACCAGCAACACGAAAAACTACATTCATTTTCGAGCGCGAGGAATTCTCCACCGGGCAGCGATAATAGCCATTGCTTCCTTCGATCGTTTCGTAGAGCAGTTTCGCCTTGGCGTTGTTCCGCTTCTCAATCCCCGCAATCCCGCCTTCCATGTCAATCCAATCCATCACCAGTCCCACGATGTACACCGCAAACGTCGGCGGCGTGTGATACAGCGACTTTTCCTTAATGTGCGTACGGTATTGCAGCAGCGTTGGCAGATTCTTGTCGGCCCGCTCGGCGAGATCTTTTCGCACGATTACCACAGTCACGCCGCTCGGCCCGAGATTTTTCTGCGCGCCCGCGAAAATAAGTCCGAATTTCTTCACGTCAATCGGCCGCGACGCAATATCCGACGACATATCCGCCACCAGCGGCACACTCCCCGTCTCCGGCATCTCCGTCCACTGCGTGCCTTCAATCGTATTGTTCGTGCACATGTGCACGTACGACGCATCCGCCGACAACTTAATTTCATCCTTGCGCGGCAATCGCGCGAATCTTTCCGCCTCCGTCGACGCCGCAACGTGATGCAAGATTCCTTTCTTCAATTCCCCAAGGGCCTTCGCCGTCCAAGTCCCCGTGTGAATCAAATCCACCGGCTTCGCCGGCAGGCACAAATTCATCGGCGCCATGGTGAACTGCATGCTTCCGCCACCCTGCAAAAAGAGCACCGCGTACTCTTCTGGAATTTGCAGGTGCTTCCTCAGACCGGCTTCCGCCGCCGCAATAATGCTCTCGAATTCCGGCGACCGGTGGCTCATCTCCATCACGCTCATCCCGCTCCCGCGCCAATCCAGCAACTCTTCGCGGATCCGCTCCAACACCGGCAGCGGTAAAGCCCCCGGCCCCGCATTGAAATTGTGCACGCGCTTCACGCCGCGTTCTGTAACTGTGGATGTACTCACGTTAAATGTTCCCTTCCGATGGAATTTGACGAAGGCGAGCTGCTGAAACCGCCATTGCCTGCCTGACCTTCCAGATTAACAGAACGCGCGGGGACACTAAAATTGCCGTTCAGCCTTCTTTTTGTCCAACTAGGCGACCTCTGCAATCGCGAACTCCACGCGCCGCCGCATCGGGTCGATGCGCTCCGCGCGCACGTGCACGCGGTCGCCCAAATGCCATGCACGTTCTTGGGGTTTTGCACCGCGCCCACCACGAGACCCAGCCCCGCCGCGCCGCCCATCGCCTCCGCGTAGCGCTACGATGGCGTGATCCCGTTCGCGGAAAACGACTCGCGCCCCCGCAGCATCTTCTAAAGCATTGATCGGCAGCAACCCTTCCACAAAAACTTCAAACAGCTCCACAAAACAGCCGTATTTCTGCACCGATATAATCAGCCCCTCGTATTCCTCGCCCAGATGCGCTTCCATAAACTGCGCCGTCTTCCAATCCATCAATTCCCGCTCGGCCCCATTTGCGCGCCGCTCGGCCTCGGAAGTTTCCGACGCAATTTCCTCTAGCTCCGCTTGCGGATAGAGTGTCGCTTCCACGCCGCGTGACGCATGGCTTGCCGCAGGCTCGGCGGCGTGCGGATGTTCCAAAGCCCACTTCAGCACGCGATGCACGATCAAGTCCGGGTACCTTCGAATCGGCGAAGTGAAATGCGTGTACTCATCAAAGCCCAGCGCAAAATGCCCCAGCGGCTCCGCCGCATACCGCGCCTGCTTCAACGATCGCAGCATCAGGTACGAAACAATCCGCTCTTCCGGCTTCCCCGCCAACTTCCTCAGCAATCTCTGATAATGCTGCGGCGTAATTTTTATCTCTTCCGAACCCGGCAGCGCCACGCGCATCCCACGCTCGCGCCCGTGTCCGTAAGAATCCGGCCGCCCCGCTTTTGCCGGCGCGGGCACGCGTCCATGCCGCACCGCAATCTCCCTTTGATGCAAATCCGCCACGCCCAGCGAATATCCAAACGCCCGGGCCAGCTCTTCGAACTCCAAAACTTTCCGCGCATCCGGTTTTTCGTGGACGCGGTGCAACGCCGCAATTCCCCGCCTGAGCAAATAGCCGTCTACCGCGCGATTCGCCGCCAGCATGAACTCTTCAATCAGCCGGTGCGCAATGTTCCGTTCGCTTCGCACAATATTAGTCATTCGCTGCTCTTCATCGAACTCAATCACCGGCTCGGGCAAATCGAAATCGATCGATCCGTGTTCGTTTCGCCGCGCGTTCAGCAGCAGCGCCAGCTCTTTCATATCGCGAAAATGTCCAGCCAGCCCCGCGTACCTCACCGTTGCGTCCGCATCGCCTTCGATTACCTTGTTCACGTCCGTGTACGTCATTCGCTCCGCCGAGCAAATCACTCCCGGCGTCATGTGCGCGCTCAGCATTTTGCCTGTGGCGTCAAACTCCATCAGCGCGCTCACCACCAGCCGCTCCTCGCGCGGCTTCAGCGAGCACATCCCATTCGAAAGCGCCTCCGGCAGCATTGGCACCGCCCGGTCCGGAAAGTACACTGACGTTCCGCGCAGCCGCGCTTCCTGATCCAGCGCCGTCCCCGTTCGAACGTAGTGCGCCACATCCGCGATGTGCACTTGCAATCCCCAGCCGCCATTCGCCCGCCGCTCCACGTACACCGCGTCGTCAAAATCCCGTGCCGTTTCTCCGTCAATCGTCACAATCGGCAAATGCCGAAAGTCGTCGCGCCCCACGCGCTCCGTTTCACTTACCGCCGCGGCTCGCTGCTCCGCTTCCGCCAAGACCGCGCCGGAAAATTCGTGCGGCAGATGATGCTTGCGAATAATGATCTCGATATCCACACCGAGATCGCCGGGCCGCCCAAGAATTTCAATCACGCGTCCCGTTGGCGCCGCTCCGCCGCGCGGATAGCGCAGCAGTTCCACATTCACCACCGCTCCATCGAGCTCCGGAAACCGCGGCACACGCCCGCCACGCGCCCCATGCCCGACAGCATCGCCCAAACCCAATTTTGTCCGCAGCGCCGCCGTCAATTCCTCGCCAGGAGGAATCTCCACTTCATGCTGCATTCGAACGTCATAAGGCAGCACGACATTTCCCCGCGGCCCATAGCGAAACAATCCCACCACCGACGGATTTGCCCGCTCCAGCACGCGCACGATCCGCCCTTCCGCTCTCTGCCCGCCGCGCGCTCCTCCTCCGCGAGATGGACTCACGCGCCCTAGCTTCGCCAGCACGTGGTCCCCGTGCATCGCGTCTTCCACCGCGTCTCGCGGAATGAACACGTCTCCATCCAGCTGCGGCATCGGCACATCCGGCACCACAAACCCATACCCGTCGTGGTGCAGCACCAGCCGCCCGCGCACTTCATCTCGCGCCAACGAATGCGCTCCAGCGGCCGTCCGAACGTTCCCCGTGGAACTATGCGCTGTCGACACGCGTTCCCCGGAACCAATCCTCTCAGCGCCGCTACTCACAGGCCCATGCGCGGCGGAACGAGTATCCTTGTCTGCCGGCTCTTCACCTCCTTTCCGTCCCGCGAGCCGGTAGCGTCCTCCCGGCGATTCCTGAATGGCGCCGCGCTTCTTTAATTTGACCAACAGGTTAAATAAGCCCTTACGTTCCGCCCGCCCCAGATCTAGCCCCGCCGCGATCTCGTTCGCCGACGCGTCTCCTCTCGTAACTTGCAGAAAACGCAATATATTATCTGGACTCAGGTTGGATGTACGTGACATAAGGCAAAGGCACCCTGACGCGAGAGCTGTTTTCCTCGAAGATTCTAGTCACTTTTTAATTTTCTCAGGAACTTTTTTCGTTCTGCCGGGATTATATAGGTAGGCCAACACACGACCGGCGAGCCACCCTCCGTCAGGCTGGCCGGACTTCCCCGAAAGGGGACACGAGGAGGCGGGACGACCTGGCCCGCCTCCTCTTTTTTTATTTCCGAGCCCTTCGCAGCCTTGCCTCGCCGCCAGTCACACCGGCAAGTAGCTTCGCCCGCATAGTCCTTGTACCTCTATTCATCCCGGCTCACACATCAGTCCCCAATCCTGTTGGCTTAGTTGCGCACCTTCGCGTACTTCCGAATCTATTTAGAAAAACTAACATTTTATCACCTACGATCTGCTCGGCGACATGCTCACGAGCACCAACGGTGCTGGCGTGACGCTGACCTACGCTTACAACGTTGTTCCCGCGCTAACCACGCTTACTTCCAGTCTCTCCGACTCGAACCATCCAGGCACGCTTCTCTCCTCAGCACATTACAATTCTGCGGGCTCGCTCCTTTCAGCCACGCTTGGAGGATCCGTGAGCGAGACGCGCACCTATGATGCTCGTCTGCGCCTCGCCTCGATCGCCGATGGCTCGAATTATTCGCTCACAATTCCGTCCTCCGGCGGCTACGCGCCAAACAGCGATATCCTCACCGCCAACGACAGTGTCAACTCCAACTGGGTGTTTGCGTACGACGACTTCAACCGCCTCATCTGCTCGAATCTCGCCACTAACGGTACTTGCGCCAGTCCAACTAGTGGCACGGCGACGTATACTTATGACTACGACCGCTACGGCAACCGCTGGCACCAGAACGGCCCCTGGTCCATGCAGCTCAGCTTTAGCGGCAACAACAATCGCATGGACAGCCACTCTT